>Ga0308172_1000102_pt1 | contig 166577 bp, 135 predicted proteins | sample PhyGR2_FD_202134 | JGI IMG/M metagenome (GOLD analysis project Ga0308172, IMG submission 202134) | Phyllosphere microbial communities from UC Gill Tract Community Farm, Albany, California, United States - DLSLSG.R2 | ecosystem: Host-associated > Plants > Phyllosphere > Unclassified | place... | reverse complement strand
ACGACAAGGTGCTGCACAGCGAGCTGGTCGCTGAAATCGCCGACGAGCCCAACTACGACGCCGCCCTTGCCGCGTTGAAGTGACGGCGCCGGGCAGGGATCGAACCTTCCTCCTGCCCATTGCTCCATACCCTGTAACGGCCCGGAACGCTTTTCCGGGCCGTTTTCGTTTAAAGTTCAGGGTCTTGGCAACGTCAGGCAAAGGTAAACCTCTGGTAAAGGCGCTTTGCTTGGCTGTCGACAGTGCTTATCGTTCGCCCTCCTGAATCGTCAATCCGAACAAGGTTCGTTCAACCCATGCAAGCGCCTACATCCCGTTCTCCCCGTCGCTGGCTCGTTATGCTGCTGATCGTGCTGCTGGTTGCAGTGCTGGCCTGGTGGCTATGGCCTGCCACGCCAGCCACCGACCAGGCTGCTGGGGGGCAGGGTGGCAAGAGCGGGCGGCCCGGTTTCGGAGGGTCTACCGACCCTGTCCCGGTCAGGGTGGAACCTGCACGGGTGGGCGACTTCCCGCTTTACTACAAGGCGCTTGGCACCGTGACCGCGACCAATACCGTGAATGTGCGCAGCCGTGTAGGGGGGGAGTTGGTCAAGGTGCACTTCAAGGAAGGCCAGCAAGTAAAGGCCGGTGACCTGCTTGCTGAAATCGACCCACGTGCCTACCGTATTGCCCTGCAGCAGGCCGAGGGCACCCTGGCCCAGAACCAGGCGCAACTGAAGAATGCCCAGGTCGACGTCGCTCGCTACAAAGGGCTGTACGCCGAGGACAGTATCGCCAAGCAAACCCTGGACACTGCGCAGGCGCAGGTGGCGCAATTCCAGGGGCTGGTCAAGACCAACCAGGCGCAGGTCAACGATGCGCGCCTGAACCTCGAATTCACCCAGATTCGCGCGCCCATCAGCGGCCGTGTCGGCCTGCGCCAGCTCGACCTGGGCAATTTGGTGGCCGCCAACGACACCACCGCCCTGGTGGTGATCACCCAGACAGAGCCGATCAACGTGGCGTTCACACTGCCAGAAACCGAACTGGGCACCGTTCTTGAGCGCTATCGCACCGGGGCCAGCCTGCCCGTGGAGGCGTGGGATCGAGGCGACAGCAAGCTGCAGGCCACTGGCGTGCTGGGCAGTATCGACAACCAGATCGACACTGCCACTGGCACCCTCAAGTTCAAGGGCCGCTTCGAGAACAAGGACCTGGCCCTGTTCCCCAACCAGTTCGTAAACGTGCGCCTGCTTGCCGATACGCTCAAGCAGGTGGTGCTGGCGCCAGCCGCCGCCATCCAGTTCGGGAACGACGGGACGTTCGCCTACGTGGTCAACGGCGAAAATACCGTCAACGTGCGCAAGCTGAAAGTCGGCCCCAGCGACGGTGAGAACAGCGTGATCCTCGAAGGCCTGGCGGCCGGTGATCGCCTGGTGCTCGAAGGCACCGACCGTCTGCGCGAAGGCACCAAGGTGGACGTGGTCGATGACAGCTCCCAGGTGCCCACCACGCCCGGCCAGCATTTGCAGGGCCAAGAAAGCAGTGCCCCGGGCCAGGCCGACAGCACCGCAGGCAAGGCGGGCGCATGAACCTCTCGCGCCTGTTCATCCTGCGGCCAGTCGCAACGACCTTGACCATGCTGGCCTTGGTACTGGCCGGTCTGATTGCCTACCGCATGCTGCCTGTCGCCGCGCTGCCGCAGGTGGATTACCCCACGATTCGGGTCATGACCCTGTATCCCGGTGCAAGCCCCCAGGTCATGACCAGTGCCGTTACCGCGCCACTCGAACGTCAGTTCGGCCAGATGCCCGGCCTTGAACAGATGGCCTCGACCAGTTCCGGTGGCGCGTCGGTGCTGACCCTGCGCTTCAACCTGGACATGAACATGGATGTGGCCGAGCAGCAGGTGCAGGCTGCAATCAACGCCGCCAGCAACCTGCTGCCCAGCGATCTTCCGGCGCCTCCTGTCTACAACAAGGTCAACCCGGCCGATACGCCAGTGCTGACGCTCGCCATCTCCAGCAAGACCATGCCGCTGCCCAAGCTCAACGACCTGGTCGACACCCGCGTGGCACAGAAGCTGGCGCAGACCAGCGGGGTGGGCATGGTCAGCATCGCCGGGGGCCAGCGCCAGGCCGTGCGCATCAAGGTCAACGTGGATGCGCTGGCAGCCAACGGGCTCAACCTGGAGGATGTCCGCACACTCATCGGGGCCTCCAACGTCAATCAGCCAAAAGGCAATTTCGATGGTCCTACCCGCGTCTCGATGCTCGACGCCAATGACCAGCTGCGCTCGCCCGAGGAATACGCCAACCTCATCCTGGCCTACAACAACGGCGCTCCGCTGCGTTTGAAGGATGTGGCGGAAATCGTCGACGGCGCGGAAAACGAGCGGCTGGCGGCCTGGGCCAACCAGAACCATGCCGTGCTCCTGAACATCCAGCGTCAGCCAGGTGCCAACGTCATCGAGGTGGTGGACCGCATCAAGGACATGCTGCCCTCGATCACCGACAACCTGCCCGCGGGCCTGGACGTGTCCGTGCTCACTGACCGTACCCAGACCATCCGTGCCGCCGTGCGCGACGTTCAGCATGAACTGCTGATCGCCATCGCCCTGGTGGTGATGGTCACCTTCCTGTTCCTGCGGCGGTTCAGCGCCACGATCATTCCTTCGATTGCCGTGCCGCTGTCATTGGTCGGTACCTTCGCCGTCATGTACCTGGCAGGGTTTTCCATCAACAACCTCACCCTGATGGCGCTGACCATCGCCACCGGTTTCGTGGTGGACGATGCGATCGTGATGCTGGAGAACATTTCCCGGCACATCGAGGAGGGCGAAACGCCTATGCAGGCGGCGCTCAAAGGCGCCAGGCAGATTGGCTTTACCTTGATCTCGCTGACCTTCTCGCTGATCGCCGTGCTGATCCCGCTGTTGTTCATGGCCGATGTGGTAGGGCGCCTGTTCCGGGAGTTCGCCATCACCCTGGCGGTGGCCATCCTGATTTCCCTGGTGGTCTCGCTGACCCTCACGCCGATGATGTGTGCCCGCCTGCTAAAGCGTGAACCCACCCCTGACGAGCAAGGCCGCTTCTACCGCGCCAGCGGCGCCTGGATCGACTGGCTGATCAAGCACTACGCCAGCGCCCTGCAATGGGTACTCAAGCGCCAGCCCCTGACCCTGCTGGTGGCGGTGGCTAGCCTGGCGTTGACGGTACTGCTGTACATGGTGGTGCCCAAGGGGTTCTTCCCGGTCCAGGACACGGGCGTCATTCAGGGTATCTCCGAAGCGCCCCAGTCCACCTCGTTTGCGGCCATGAGCGAGCGCCAGCAGGCCCTGAGCCGCGTTATTCTGCAAGACCCTGCCGTGCAGAGCCTCTCATCCTACATTGGCGTGGACGGCGACAACGCCACGCTCAACAGCGGCCGCATGCTCATCAACCTCAAGCCTCATGGCGAGCGCGATGTCACTGCAACCGATGTCATCAAGCGCCTGCAACCCCAGCTCGACAGGCTGGTGGGCATCCGCCTGTTCATGCAGCCGGTGCAGGATTTGAGCATCGAGGACCGGGTCAGCCGCACGCAGTACCAGTTCACGCTGTCATCGCCCGATGCCGAGCTGCTGGGGCAGTGGAGTGGCAAGCTGGTCCAGGCCCTGAACCTGCGCCCCGAGCTTGCCGATGTGGCCAGTGACCTGCAGGAGAATGGCTTGCAGGTGTACCTGGTGATCGACCGGGACATGGCCAGTCGGCTAGGCATCAGCGTATCGCAGATCACCAACGCGCTTTACGATGCCTTCGGCCAAAGGCAGATATCGACCATCTATACCCAGGCCAGCCAATACCGGGTGGTGCTGCAATCGCGAGACGCGGCCGTGATCGGGCCCCAGGCACTGGAGTCGATCCACGTCAAGGCCAGTGATGGCGGGCAAGTGCGACTGTCCGCGCTGGCGCGCATCGAGCAGCGCCAGGCGCAGCTGGCCATTTCCCACATCGGCCAGTTCCCGGCGGTCACCTTGTCATTCAACTTGGGGCAGGGCGCGTCGCTGGGCAAGGCCGTGCAAGTGATCGAGCAGGTTCAGCAGGACATCGGCATGCCGTTGGGTATCCAGACCCGTTTCCAGGGCGCGGCGCAGGCGTTCCAGGCATCGCTGTCCAGCACCTTGCTGCTGATTCTCGCGGCGGTGGTGACCATGTACATCGTGCTGGGTGTGCTCTATGAAAGCTATATCCATCCGGTAACCATCCTCTCGACGCTGCCTTCGGCTGCCGTGGGTGCGTTGCTGGCGCTACTGATCAGTGGCAATGACCTGGGCATGATCGCCATCATCGGCATCATCCTGTTGATCGGCATCGTCAAGAAAAACGCCATCATGATGATCGACTTCGCGCTCGAAGCCGAGCGTCACCAAGGCATGAGTCCGCGCGATGCCATCTACCAGGCCGCGCTGCTGCGATTCCGACCGATCCTCATGACCACGCTGGCGGCCCTGTTCGGTGCAGTGCCGTTGATGCTGGCCACCGGGTCCGGCGCCGAACTGCGCCAACCCCTGGGCCTGGTGATGGTGGGCGGGCTGCTGGTGAGCCAGGTGCTGACACTGTTCACCACGCCGGTCATATACCTGTATTTCGACCGGTTGGGCCGTCGCTTCGGCAAGCGCGACCTGGCGCAGGAGCCGGTATGAGTACGTGCAGCGCGTTCCTAAGGGCGGCCCGATGAACCTGTCGGCGCCATTCATCCGCAGGCCCGTGGCAACCATGCTGTTGAGCTTGGCGATCATGCTGCTGGGCGCGGTCAGCTTCGGTCTGTTGCCGGTCTCGCCGCTGCCGCAGATGGATTTCCCGGTGATCGTGGTTTCGGCCAACCTGCCGGGCGCAAGCCCCGAGGTCATGGCCTCGACCGTGGCAACGCCGCTCGAGCGCAAGCTGGGCAGCATCGCCGGCGTCACCACATTGACCAGCAGCTCCAACCAGGGCTCCACGCGGGTCATCATTGGTTTTGAGCTTGGCCGCGACATCGACGGCGCTGCGCGCGAGGTGCAGGCCGCAATCAATGCCACCCGCAACCTGCTGCCCAGCGGCATGCGCAGCATGCCGACCTACAAGAAGATCAACCCGTCGCAGGCACCGGTCATGGTCCTGTCGCTGACCTCAAGTGTGCTGCAGAAAGGGCAGCTGTACGATTTGGCCGACACCATCCTGTCCCAAAGCCTGGCCCAGGTGCCTGGCGTGGGTGAGGTGCAGATCGGGGGCAGTTCGCTGCCGGCCGTGCGCATTTCGGTCGAGCCGCAATTGTTGAACCAGTACGGCCTGGCGCTGGATGAGGTGCGTACCGCCGTGGCCAACGCCAACCAGCGCCGGCCCATGGGCTTTGTCGAGGATGCCGAGCGCAATTGGCAGGTGCGGGCCAACGATCAGTTGGAAAGCGCCAAGGACTACGGGCCGATCGTGATTCGCCAGGAGAATGGCACGATTCTTCGGTTATCGGACGTGGCAACCATCACCGATGGGGTCGAAAACCGCTACAACAGTGGTTTTTTCAATGACCAGAGCGCGGTGTTGCTGGTCGTGAACCGGCAGGCAGGTGCCAACATCATTGCCACGGTGGACCAGATCAAGGCGCAGTTGCCTGCACTGCAATCGCTGCTCCCGGCAAGCGTCGAGCTAAACGTGGCCATGGACCGTTCGCCGGTGATCAAGGCCACGCTAAAGGAGGCAGAGCATACCCTGCTGATCGCCGTGGTACTGGTGATCCTGGTGGTCTACCTGTTCCTCGGCAGCCTGCGTGCTTCACTGATTCCAAGCCTTGCGGTGCCGGTGTCGCTGGTCGGCACGTTCGCGGTCATGTATCTGTGCGGCTTCTCGCTCAACAACCTGTCGCTGATGGCGCTGATCCTGGCGACGGGACTGGTGGTGGACGATGCCATCGTTGTGCTGGAGAACATCTCCCGGCATATCGAGGACGGGCAGCCACCCATGAAAGCGGCGTTCCTGGGCGCCAAGGAAGTCGGCTTTACCCTCTTGTCGATGAACGTGTCACTGGTGGCCGTGTTCGTGTCGATCCTGTTCATGGGCGGCATCGTGCGCAGTTTGTTCCAGGAATTTTCCATCACCCTGGCGGCCGCCATCATGGTTTCGCTGCTGGTGTCGCTGACCCTCACCCCCATGCTGTGCGCCCGCTGGCTGACTGCGCACCAGGCCGAGCAGACTCGCCTGCAACGCTGGAGCGATGCCGTGCACCGGCGCATGGTTGCCGCGTATGACCGCAGCCTGGGTTGGGCGCTGCGGCATCGGCGCCTGACCCTGATCAGCCTGCTGGTGACCATTGCAGTCAACGTGGCGCTATACATCGTGGTGCCCAAAACGCTGATGCCCCAGCAGGATACCGGCCAGCTCATGGGTTTCATTCGCGGTGACGACGGCCTGTCGTTCAGCGTGATGCAGCCGAAGATGGAAATCTACCGGCGCGCCTTGCTGGCAGACCCTGCCGTGCAGAGCGTTGCAGGCTTCATCGGCGGCAACAGCGGCACCAACAACGCCATGGTTCTGGTCAGGCTCAAGCCCATCGGCGAACGCAAGCTCGATGCCCAGAAGGTCATCGAACGCCTGCGCAAGGAAATGCCCAAGGTGCCAGGCGGGCGGCTGTTCCTGATGGCCGATCAGGACCTGCAGCTAGGCGGCGGCGGGCGCGATCAGTCGTCCTCGCAGTACCTGTATACTTTGCAGAGCGGCGACCTGGCAGCTTTGCGCCAATGGTTCCCCAAAGTCGTCGCGGCCATGCGCGCCTTGCCCGAGCTGACCGCCATCGACGCACGCGACGGGGCGGGCACCCAGCAGGTGACACTGGTGGTGGACCGTGATCAGGCCAAGCGTCTGGGCATCGACATGCAGATGGTCACCACCGTGCTGAACAACGCCTACAGCCAACGGCAGATCTCCACCATCTACGACAGCCTCAACCAATATCAGGTCGTGCTGGAGATCAACCCGAAATACGCCTGGGACCCCAGTACGCTGGAGCAGGTGCAGGTGATTACCGCCGAGGGCGCGCGGGTGCCGCTGTCGACCATCGCGCACTACGAGAATAGCCTGGCCAACGACCGGGTCAGCCACGAAGACCAGTTCGCCTCCGAGGACATCGCCTTCGACGTCGCCGAAGGCTACAGCACCGACCAGGCGCTGGCGGCGGTCGAGCGTGCCGTGGCCAAGCTCGGCCTACCGGAAGGGGTGATCGCCAAGCTGGGCGGCACCGCCGATGCCTTCACCAAGACCGCGCAGGGGCAGCCTTTCATGATTCTGGGCGCACTGGTGCTTGTGTACCTGGTACTCGGGATCCTGTACGAGAGCTACATCCACCCCCTGACCATCTTGTCCACGCTGCCCTCGGCCGGCGTTGGTGCCTTGTTGGCGCTGTATGTGACCGGTGGCGAATTCAGCCTGATTTCCCTGCTGGGGCTATTCCTGTTGATCGGGGTCGTGAAGAAAAACGCCATCTTGATGATCGACCTGGCCCTGCAACTTGAACGCCACCAGGGGCTCTCGCCCGAGGAATCCATTCGGCGCGCGTGCCTGCTGCGCTTGCGCCCGATCCTGATGACGACGCTGGCGGCCATTCTCGGCGCCTTGCCCCTGCTGCTGAGCCAGGCAGAAGGGGCGGAGATGCGTCAGCCGCTGGGGCTGACCATCATCGGCGGCCTGGTTTTCAGCCAGGTCCTGACCCTCTACACAACGCCTGTGGTCTACCTGTATCTGGACCGCTTGCGTCACCGCTACAACCGTTGGCGCGGCGTGCGCACCGACGCGGCCTTGGAAAACCCGCTATGACTTTTGCCCAGACTCCGCTTCATCGTGCCCTGCAAGTGCTCAGCCGTGTTCGCGGCTCGCGTTTGCTGGGGGCTGCCTTGGGGGCCGCCTTGCTCAGCGCCTGTACACTGGCCCCGGATTACCACCGCCCGGAAATGGCCGGCACGGCGCAATTCAAGCATGCCGAAGGCTGGACGCAGGCCACGCCTTCTGACGCCATCGCCCGCGGTGCCTGGTGGGAGATCTACGGCGACGCGCAACTCAACGCACTGGTCGAGGAGCTCAACCGCAACAACCAGAGTGTGGCGCAAGCCGAGGCTCAGTATCGTCAGGCCCAGGCGCTGGTGCGCAGTAGCCGCGCCGGGCTGTTTCCAAGCCTTGACCTGAGCGTGGCCAAGAACAGGTCAGCCCAGGGCACCGGCAGTTCCAGCTCAAGCCTGTCCAATAACAGCAGCGGCATTCGTGACACCTACAACGCCCAGTTGGGCGTGAGCTGGGAAATCGACTTGTGGGGCAAGTTGCGCGAGACGCTCAATGCCAACCAGGCCAGTGCCCAGGCCAGCCTGGCCGACCTTGCCGCCATGCGCTTGAGCCAGCAGTCGGAGCTGGTGCAGAACTACCTGCAACTGCGCGTCATCGATGAGCAGAAACGCTTGCTGCAAGCCACCGTGGCCGCGTACGAGCGATCGCTGCGGATGAACCAGAATCAATACCGCGCGGGCATCGCCGGCCCCGATGCCGTGGCCCAAGCGCGCACCCAGCTCAAAAGCACCGAGGCTGACCTGATCGACCTGATCTGGCAGCGCGCTCAATTCGAGAACGCCATTGCCGTGTTGCTGGGCAAGACGCCTGCGCAATTTGCCCTGGCCGACAGCCAGGCTATTCCTGCATTGCCACAAATCCCGGTGGCTCTGCCGTCGCAACTGCTCGAGCGCCGACCCGACATCGCCGCTGCCGAGCGCAACGTGATGGCCGCCAACGCCAATATCGGCGTGTCACGTGCGGCTTATTTCCCAGATCTCAGCCTGAGCCTTAATGGCGGTTATTCGAGCAGCAGCTTCAACAACTGGATCGAGTTGCCCAACCGCTACTGGTCGGTTGGCCCACAGCTTGCGCTCACCCTGTTCGATGCCGGCAGGCGCAGCGCCGAGGTGGACCGTACCGTTGCCGTATACGACCAGACGGTCGCCCAGTACCGCCAGACCGTGCTCGATGGGTTCAAGGAAGTCGAGAACCTGCTGGTGCAACTGAAGGTGTACGGGGACGAAGCCGTGGTGCGCCAGGAAGCCCTGGAGGCAGCCCGCGAATCGCTGCGGCTTACGGAAAATCAGTACAAGGCCGGCTTGATCGGCTATCTGGATGTGGTCAATGTGCAAGCCACCGCCCTGAGCAACGAACGCAGTGTGCTCAACCTGTTGCAGGGACGCTTGGTCGCCAGTGTCCAATTGGTGGCAGCGCTGGGCGGTGGCTGGGATGCCCGTGGGGCTTTCGCCGACCAGGATTGATGTGCAGCCCATGGCACATGTCGACGCACCTACCTGCTTTCGACATGGCCATTTGACATGTCGAAACACCGTGCGTTTTACCAAAGCTTGAGTACAATGGTCGGCCTTTCGTGCCTACCTCTGCCAGCCCCTGGTACTTCGCAAAATGCTGACCGCTAGCTACTCCTCTTCGCTGGTGCTGATTTCCCTGTGCGTGGCCATCCTTGCGTCCTACACGGCGCTGGACCTTGCCGGGCGCATTGCCACCGCCAGAGGGTATGCCGCCTCGCTATGGATGATCGGCGGGGCGCTGGCCATGGGGACCGGCATATGGTCGATGCATTTTGTCGGCATGCTCGCCTTGCAGCTGCCTGTCGAGCTGGGCTATGACCTCACGTTGACGGCATGTTCGCTGTTGATCGCGGTGCTGTCCTCGGGCTTCGCCCTGTGGCTGGTCAGCCAGCCCAGCTTGCCCTTCCTGCAGCTTGCCCTCGGCGCGCTCATCATGGGAGCCGGAATCGCCAGCATGCATTACACCGGCATGGCAGCGCTGCGCATGACACCCGGGATCGACTATGACCCGAGCCTGTTCATGGCCTCGCTGCTGATCGCGGTGGGCGCCTCGGCTGCGGCGCTGTGGACCGCGTTCCGGCTGCGCCGGCAGACCCCCTACGTGCGTCAGATACGTGGGCTGGCAGCGGTGCTCATGGGGATCGCCATCGTTGGCATGCACTACACCGGTATGGCGGCCGCTGGTTTTCCCCAGGGCAGTTTCTGTGGCGCGCTGCCCGATGGCCTGGAAGGGGACGGCCTGGTATCGCTTGTCCTGATCACGACCTTTGCCGTGTTGCTCGTGGCCTTGCTGACCTCCGTACTGGACGCGCGCCTCGAAGCTCGCACGGCGGCGTTGGCCAGGTCTTTGACCCTGGCCAACCAGGAGCTGACTCAGCTGGCATTGCACGACACGCTTACAGGGTTGCCCAATCGCAGTCTGCTGGCTGACCGCATAGAACTGGCCATCTCGAAGGTCGCTGAGCAGGGGGGGTGCTTTGCGCTGATGTTCATTGATCTGGATGGGTTCAAGCCGGTCAACGACGCCTTTGGCCATCATGCTGGGGACCTGCTGCTCAAGGCTGTGGCGACGCGATTGCGGGGTCACCTGCACAGTCAGGACACGCTGGCGCGCATCGGCGGGGACGAGTTCGTGCTGTTGGTCGAGTTACAGGACCCGAGCGATGCCATGAACGTTGCCATCAAACAGGTGAATCTGGTCTCGCGGCCTTTCAGAGTGGCCGAGCATGATCTGCAGCTTTCAGCGAGCCTGGGTATCGTCCTGTATCCCGGCAACGGCCAGGATCAGCACGAGCTGCTGCGCAACGCCGACGCTGCCATGTATCACGCCAAGCGGGTCGGCAAGAATGGCTACAGCTTCTTCGACGCCTCGATGAACAGCAACGCCCGTCAGCAGCTGCAGTTGTTGCAGGACTTGCGCCTGGCAGTGGCAGCCGGTCAATTCCGTCTGCATTACCAACCCAAGTTCGACGCCAAGCGGTGTCAACCGATCGGCGCCGAGGCGTTGCTGCGTTGGGAGCATCCTCAGCACGGGCTTTTGGCCCCAGACCGTTTCATCGGCCTGGCGGAAAAGACCGGCCTGATCATCCCCATCGGTGACTGGGTATTGGACGAGGCGTGTCGCCAGATGCGCCTGTGGCTGGATGAGGGTATCGAGGGCTGGCGGATCGCGGTCAATCTGTCGGCCATCCAGTTTTGCCACGCGGGCCTGCTCGATAGCGTGGCGCGTGCCCTCGAACGTCACGCACTGCCCGCCAACTGCCTGACGTTAGAAATCACCGAAACCACGGCGATGTCCGACGTGGAGGTGAGCCTGACCGTACTCCAGCAGCTCTCGGACATGGGCGTGGACCTATCGATTGACGACTTTGGTACAGGTTATTCCAGCCTGATGTACCTCAAGCGCTTGCCAGCCAACGAGCTGAAGATCGACCGAGGGTTCGTGCGCGAGCTGGAAGATGAGGGCGAGGATGCGGCCATCGTGTCGGCCATCGTTGCCCTGGGCCGCGCACTGGGGTTGCGAATCGTCGCAGAAGGCGTCGAGACCTCCAGTCAGCAAGCCTTCCTGACGCGGTTAGGCTGCGATTCGCTTCAGGGCTACTTGCTCGGTCGACCCGTGCCGGCCGAGCAGTTGCGGGGGTCGAACTCGACCCTGGGTTAACTGGCGTTGCGCAGCAAAGGAGGGGGTTGGAAGGCATCGAGTTCGGTTTCGACCGCTTCGATGATGCGCTCTACATCGCTGGCAGCCATGATGGCTGTGCAGGGGATGCCTGCTATGGCCAGCAAGGTTTCGCCCGTGCTTCGATCGAACAGCCGCGCCACCATGCTGCGCGGTGCATCCATGTTGGCTTCGAAACCCAACGGATGGAAGTGCCAGCGCATGACTTGACAGGCGTTGGGGAAGGTCATCTTGTTCATCCGAGCCTCCTTGTACGTGACTGAAAGCTGGTGAAGGGCGGCCGCGCACCGTGGCTGCCGGGAATGTAACCATAGCATCTGGCTGACGTGATTCTCGCTTGCAAATGTGACAAATGTTGCAGGGCATGACCTGCATCACAGCGCTATGGGAATCTGAAGCCGGTTAAGGCGCATCCTCATGATTTTGCCCGTCCGGCGGGCACACGCCCACCGCATCGAGCCAATCCAAACGCTGAACCTCGGAAGCCGGGTTCAGGGTGGGGATACGAGATAAGCCTATAGAACGTATAAAGCCGAGCATGGCGTGAGTTCATGAAACCTGACCGACGGGTGATTCACCCAAGCAACCCAGCCGCGATATTGATGGTAAAGCCAAGAATGGCGGTGTTGAACACGAACCCCACCAGCGAGTGGGCCAATACCACGCGCCGCATCGCGCTACCGGCTACCCCCACGTCGGATGTCTGGACGGCCACGCTGATGGTGAACGAGACGTAGTGAAAGTCCCAGTAGTCTGGCTGGGTTTCGCCATCGGCGAAGCGTAAAGGCGGCGCCGTGGCCTTCACTGCATAGAACAGCCGTGCATAGTGAAGGCTGAAGATGCAGCCAATCAGCAGCCAGGAGCCTGCGACGGTGAACCCGGTGTACAGGTAGTGAGCCGTCAATGCACTGCCCTGCAGCCCGCGGCTGGACACCAGTTGCAGCGTCACGGCGACCAGGCTGGCGATCGCTGCGACGCAGACGGTCAGCAGCACCAGGCCCGCGTTTTCGTCTTCGCTGTGGGCCACCTTGCGAACCTTTGCAGGGCTTGCGGTGCAGCTGAGCCAGAGTACCAGCATCAGGTACAACCAGACGCCAATGTTCCAGCCTGCCAGCAGGCGTTGCACAGGGTCGCTGACAGGGATCAGCCAGGCGCTCAGCAACCCTGCGCCTGTGGCCAGGCTCAATCGAGGGTGAGTGCGCGTCAGACGATAGAAAGCCATGGTGCCTCACAGCAATGGTGTGCTCGACAAGGCTTCTGACCGCATGGCTTGAGCCAAGATCCACATAAGGCAGGGGCTCGATATCATCCCGTGGCAGGGACGGGGGGTCTGCATCAAATTATCATCGAGCGATACCCGGGGTTTCTTTCGTGCCCTGCATCGCGCGCACTTGCAACTCTCAGTACACTGCACGCTCTAACCCCCCACATTTCGCTGAACTCGAGGTTAATGCATGACGCTCAGTCCTTTGGCAGGCAAGCCGGCTCCAGCCAGCGTGCTGGTCGATATTCCCCGCCTGCTCACGGCCTACTATACCGGCCGGCCGGACGCTGGCGTGGCGAGCCAGCGGGTCGCCTTCGGCACATCGGGGCACCGGGGTACTTCGCTTGAGTTGAGCTTCAACGAATACCATGTACTGGCCATCACCCAGGCCATCTGCCTGTACCGCCAGGAAAAGGGCATCGATGGCCCCCTGTTCGTCGGTGCCGACACCCACGCGCTGTCAGCACCTGCAGCAGCGAGTGCGTTGGAAGTGCTGGCTGCCAACGGCGTGCAGGTGATGTTGTCCAAGGACGACGAGTACACCCCGACACCGGCAGTGTCTCATGCCATCCTCTGCTACAACCGTGGGCGCCAGGACGGCCTGGCCGACGGGGTTGTCATCACGCCCTCGCACAACCCGCCGCAAAGTGGCGGCTTCAAGTACAACCCGCCCAACGGCGGCCCGGCCGACAGCGACGTCACCAAGTGGATCGAAGCCAAGGCCAACGAGTTGCTGGCGGCCGGGCTGGCGGGGGTCAAGCGTATCGACCACGCCCAGGCGCTGCAGGCCCCTACCACCCATCGTCACGACTACGTCAGCCACTACGTGGCAGACCTGGAAAACGTCATCGACTTCGAGATCATCCGTGCGGCCAAGCTGCGCTTGGGTGTGGACCCGCTGGGTGGGGCAGGGGTGCGCTACTGGTCGGCCATTGCCCAGCATTATCAACTGGACCTGGAAGTGGTAAACACCGAGGTCGACCCGACGTTCCGTTTCATGAGCGTCGACTGGGATGGCCAGATTCGCATGGACCCTTCGTCACCCTACGCCATGCAGGGCTTGATCGGCCTGCGCGAGCGTTTCGACGTGGCCTTTGCCTGCGATCCGGACCATGATCGCCATGGCATCGTCACCCCCGACGGCTTGCTGCAACCTAACAACTACCTGGCCGTGGCCATCGACTACCTGTACCGCAACCGTCCCCAGTGGCGTAGCGACGCAGCCGTCGGCAAGACGGTCGTGTCCAGCGGCCTGATCGATCGCGTAACCCAACGGCTGGGCCGCGAGCTGTACGAAGTACCCGTAGGCTTCAAGTTCTTCGCCCAAGGCCTGTTCGATGGCACGCTGGGCTTTGGTGGCGAAGAAAGTGCGGGCGCCTCGTTCCTGCGCCGCGACGGCTCGGTATGGGCAACCGACAAAGATGGCCTCATCCCGGCCTTGCTGGCTGCGGAAATGACCGCCCGGACGGGACGTAACCCAAGCCAGGCGTATGCCGAGCTGACCCAGGCCCTGGGCAAGCCGTTCGCTACCCGCGTGGAAGCCAAGGCCGATGCCCGCCAGAAAGGGTTGTTGAGCAAGCTTGCGCCCGAGCAAGTGACCTCCACCGAGCTTGCTGGAGAGCCAATCCTGCAGATCCTGAGCCACGCGCCAGGGAATGGGCAGGCCATCGGTGGTCTGAAGGTCATCACCGCCAATGGCTGGTTCGCAGCCCGGCCATCCGGCACCGAGGACATCTACAAGATCTACGCGGAGAGTTTCGTCGACGAAGCCCACTTGCAACGTCTGGTACAGGAAGCCCAGGTACTGGTGGATGCGGCCATTGCGTAAGCAGTGATAAAGGGCTTGGCCCTGTGGTGAGATGTAAATTAGAATTAATCCTATTTACATCATCGCAGGGACTTGTCCATGTTCGAAGCCGCGCCGCCGCCCTCGCAAAGCTTCCCCGACCTCTACCGGGAGCACCGTGGCTGGCTCGAGGGCTGGCTACGACGGCGCATGGGCAATGCCTGGGATGCGGCCGACCTGAGTCAGGATACCTTCCTTCGCGTGATGGCCAGCGCCCAGCCGTTGACCGACATCCGCGAACCACGCGCCTACCTGTTGACAGTTGGCAAGCGACTGCTGAGCAACCTGCACCAACGCCGCAGCCTTGAAAAAGCCTACCTTGAGGCCCTGGCCCACCTGCCCGAACAGCACGCACCTTCGCCCGAGCAGCGCTGGTTGTTGCTCGAAACGCTGCAGGCACTCGATGAACTGCTGGGCGGTTTGAAGCCGGTCGTGCGCAAGGCTTTTCTGCTGAGCCAGCTCGAAGGGCTGAGCTACGCCGACATCGCCAGCCGGCTTGGTGTTTGCGAGCGGTCGGTCAAGCGCTACATGGCGCACGCTTACGAGCACTGCCTGCTGTCCGAACTCCTGTGAGCGCGCCTGTGCACCTGCGGGAAGCTTTGCGCGAGGCCGCGCAGTGGTTGGCGCTCATCGATTCAGGCGATACCCGTGAGGCGGACCTGGCCGGGCTTGAGCAGTGGCGCAGCCAAAGCGCTGTGCATGAGACCGCCTGGCAGCAGGCGCTGCGCTTGCGCGAGCGCTTCACCGGTTTGCCTGCCAGTCTGGCCATGGCCACGCTGGACCGTCCGGATCAGAGCCGACGTACCGCGCTTGGGCAAATACTGGGTTTGGCAGCGCTGGTGCCTACGGCTTGGTTGGTGAGCCACGAACTGCCCCTTGAGGCCTGGACTGCCGACCTGCGCACGGGTGTAGGTGAGCGTCGAGTGGTGACGCTCAATGACGGCACCACGGTGCAGTTGAACACCGACAGCGCTGTCGACCTGGACACCGTAAATCACAAGGTGTGGTTGCGACGCGGCGAAATTTCAGTCACCGCGCCTGGCCTTCAACCCCTGACCATCCAGGTGCCTTCAGGCCAGGTGTCGCTGGGTGGTGCAACCCTTGGCTCTGGACAGGTGTGCGTCCGCCTGATCGAATCAGGGTGTCAGGTCGCGGTAGTCCAGGGCAGGGCAGACGTGCAGCCCTCAGGGGGTAGCCGCCTGCGCCTCAACGCCGGTCAGCAGGCCGACCTTGTAGCGTCAGGTATTCGAAATGTCGGTTTCTTCGAGGCATGGCGATTGGGATGGCGTGATGGCGTGTTGCGCCTGGACGATCAGCGGCTAGGCGACTTGCTTGTGGAGTTGAGCCGCTATCGCCCAGGTGTGCTGCGCTGGGATCCGGCGTTGGACAGGCTGCGGGTGACCGGCACCTTCCGACTGGATGACACCGACCAGGTATTGACGCTGCTCGCGGCAAGCCTGCCGGTGCAGGTGGTAGCCCGTACCCGCTACTGGATCACGCTGGTGCCGCGAGCAACGACTGCCTGAAGCTCGAACCCGCCAAGTTCACCCCGAACGCTGCGTTGCGACGCATTGCACGTGATATCAACGAGAAGCTGTCCCCTTTTCCGGACTCGCCTGTCATTACCCCTAGAACACCATAAAGGGGAGCTTTATAGATGCCTGCAGTAAAGTCCATCCACCTGCGCCCATGGGTGCGGGCAGCACGCCCATTGTTCGCCATCAGCCTGCTGCTCGGCACGCCCGCTTGGGCCGATGAGCCAGCCCGGCGCACCTACCAAGTGCCAGCGGCGAGCCTGGGGGCGGCATTGACCCGCTTCGCCGATCAAGCAGGGGTCAGCTTGTCGCTGGACCCAGCGCTGGTCAAGGGCCTGCGCAGCGAAGGGCTGACCGGGCAATACAGCGTCGATGAAGGCTTCACGCAGTTACTGCGCGGCAGCGGTCTGCAATGGGTAGCCGTGGGCCAAGATGCTTTCACTCTCGTGCCGTCGCCCCAGCAAAGTGGCCCGCTGGAAATAGCCCCTACCAGCATCGTCGGTGGCCTACCGGCGACCGACGAGGCACCCCCTTATGCAGGCGGGCAGGTCGCCCGCCCACGCGCGCAGGGCTTGCTGGGTGCGCGCGATTTCATGGAAACGCCGTTCAGCATCACCAGTTACACCAGCGACCTCGTGAAGAACCAACAGGCCCGCACCCTGAGCGAACTGGTCGCCAGCGACCCTTCGGTTCGTGCCACCAACCCGGCCGGTGGGCGTTTCGAGCAGTTCACCATTCGCGGTTTCAGCTTGTATAACAGTGATGTGTCCTACAACGGCCTCTATGGCTTGCTACCTACCTATTCGATCGATATGGAGATGGCCGAACGGGTCGACATCATCAAGGGCCCCAGCCAGTTGATCAACGGCATTGCGCCACGGGGTAGCGTCGGCGGCGGCATCAACGTCCAACCCAAACGCGCTGGCGACACGCCGATCACCGAGTTCACCGGCAGCTACGCCTCGGCGGGCCAGGTAGGCGGGGCCGTTGACGTAGGGCGAAGGTTCGGTGAACAGCAGCAGTTCGGCATGCGTCTGAACGCGGTGAAACAGTCTGGCGATACCGAATGGGACCACCAGCAAGTGGACCGCGAAATGGCCGTACTGGGGCTGGATTTTCGCGGCGAGCGCCTGCGGCTTTCGACCGACCTTGGGCATACCGAGCGTGACACCGATGCCCCTCAGGAGCGTGTGCTGGTAGGGGCAAGCGCCCAGGTACCGCGTGCTGGCGATGTGCACCGCAACTACGCCCAGGCGTGGAGCAAGGCGCGCACCAACGATACCTTCGGGGCAGTGCATGCCGAATATGACCTCAGCGATTCTGTGCTGGCCTATGGCGCAGTGGGTGCCCGGGAGAGCCGACACGATTTCCTGCGCCATAACGTCTCTGTGATCAACAATGCTGGCGACTTCACCATCCAGCCCCGCGATTTCAGCAGGGATGAATCGGTACGCACTGCCTTGGCGGGCTTGAGGACCTGGTTGCACACCGGGCCCGTCAGCCACGAGATCAACCTGGCTGCCACGTACTACTACATGGACTTCACCAATGGGGGTGCCCGTTACGCCGCCTCACCCGGCAACCTCTATCATCCGACGGCGACGCCCACGCCAGGTACCCCGACGCGGCTCGATTCGAAGGATTACACCGAGAACCGTTTCTCTGGGCTGGCGTTGTCCGACACCCTCGGCTTCTTTGATGACCGATTGCTGTTGACCCTGGGGCTGCGCTGGCAGCGGGTGCAGGTGGACGATTGGAGTGATGGGGTCAAAGGCGACACGGCGTATGACGAGAAGAAGGTGTCGCCCTCCGGTGGTGTGCTGTACAAGGTAACGGAGGAGCTGTCGGTGTATGCCAACTACATGGAAGGCTTGAGCCAAGGCAAGATCGCACCGTCCACCTCGATCAACGAGGATCAGATTTTCCCGCCTTTCACCAGCCGCCAGGTGGAAGTGGGTGCCAAGTATGACCTGGGCAACGTGGCGTTCACGGCCAGCGCCTTCAGAATCCGTCAGCCTGCCTATGAAACCAACCCCGGCTCCCGGGTCTTCGGCGCCAATGGCAAGCGCAACAACCGGGGTGTGGAGCTGACCGTGTTCGGTGAACCCACGAAAGGGGTGCGTGTGCTGGGCGGGGTGATGTACATCGACAGTGAGCTGACCGATACCGTGAGGGGGGCCTACGATGGCAACCGTGCGCCCGCAACGCCCGCGTACAACGTCAACCTGGGGGCCGAATGGGATGTGCCGGTGGTCCAGGGGCTGACCCTGACGGCGCGCGGGACGCACTCGAGCTCCCAGTACCTGGACCAGAACAACAGCAAGAAGATCGACGGCTGGGAACGCTATGACCTGGGGGCACGGTACGCCTTCAAGCTGGACGACACGCAGGTGACCCTGCGCGCCAGCGTCGAAAACGTGCTCGACGACCGTTACTGGAGCTCAGCAGGCGCGCCGGATGACGCCGAACCGGGGCTTACCTTGTCGACGCCACGCACTTACCTGCTGTCTGCCACGCTGGGTTTCTGATCCGGCCAGCCTGACGCCCGGGGCCAACACTGCGGGTGTCGGGTGTCGCCGGTTCAACCAGGCGCTATTGCGGCGAGCCGAACAGGGCCGTCCAATAGATGCCGGCATCGCTTTTCGGGTCTACGGCATAGGCTGCGCCGAGGTCCCGGAAGTCGGCGCTCATCAGGACTGCGCAGTGGCCTGGGCTGTCCAGCCAGCCTTGAACCACCTTGTGCGGCGTGTCGCGCCCGGCGGCGATGTTCTCGCCAATCTGCTGGTACAGATAACCGGCAAGCTCGGCCCGATCACCTGGGGTGCGGCCTTCTTTGTCGATGTGATCGAAGAAGTTCTGGTTGGCCATGGCCCGCGTGTGGCCGGCTGCCACTCCGGCCAGCACGGTGTTCCAGCCAAGTGCAGGTGCGGCGGCGTAGGGTTGGCCGCCGCACTGGCGGGGCTGCTGACGCGCGGCGTTGATTTCCTGGAGCATCTTTTGCCCTTCCGCCTGCCAGTCGCCCAAGCGACCAGAGAGCAGGGGGCGCGCCAGCACAATGCGCCAATCCCGACCTTCCTGGCTGACGCCGATGTCGACGAACTGAGGATCGAGCACCACCTGGCAGAAGCTTTCTTCAATGGCGTGCATGGCAGCGGGTGCATCTCGGGGGCCAGACAGGCTGATCGCCTGCACGTTGACCATGGGGTAACCGGCGCGGGTCATGGCCTGCTGAAGGTCACGGGTGCCTTCGGGAGACAGCGCCAGGCGGGTGTCGCTGTTGAGCGGCGGCAGTTCGAGCGAGCCTTGCTCGCCACAGGGCTGCGCCTGGCTGCGGTAGACGTTGATGGCCGCTATCAACTGTGCTTCTTCGCCCGTGACAGCCAGTGCCTGGGAGGAAACGATCAGCCCAAGCGTGAAGGCAGCGACAGATGACAGGACGCGCATATGGTTCTCCCTGAGGCTGGCAGCGGCGAGTAGGCGCTGCCTATCCTACACAAGCCCGATGGTTTTGACCCGAGCTGTGCAACGCATTGAAAACGCCTGCAGTCATTGTCGGTCGTAAGGGAGAGTAGACCGCAGGCTGGGCAAAAAGTGCGGCGGCGTGCAGGCCAGGTGTAGGGGGCAATGCTGGGTGTGCGTGGACCGGACTTGCACTCGGCATGATATCGGCCATGCATGATGTTGTGCAGCTGTCAGCCCAACAACAGTGAAAGGACCAGAGGAAGCGTGGCCGCCGCCGCCACCGTCTGTACCGCAATGATGGTCGCCATCAGAGGCGCGTTGCCGCCCATTTGCCTGGCCATGACGTAGGACGACGATGCCGTTGGCAGCGCCTGGAAAATCACCGCCACTACAGCGGCCTGGCCACTGAGGCCGAGCAGGCGGCAGAGCCCCCATGTCGTCACCGGCATCACCAGGAACTTGAAGACACAGGCCGCTATCAATGGCTGGGCCTGATCACCGAGACGTGCACCACCCAGGGCCGCACCGACGCACAGCAACCCCAGCGGCAACGCGGCATGCCCTAGCGCGCCAAGGGTAGGCTCGATGCCAGCCGGCAGGCCCAGCCCCGTCACCCGTAACAGCATGCCCCCCGCACACCCTAGAATCAGTGGGTTGGCAAGGATCGCCCGCAGCACCGTCAGCGGCGAGCTGTGCCGGGCGCTGAAGCGCGCGAACACCAGCACGCAGAGCAGATTGACCAGTGGCACGATGGCTGCGTTGGCCACTGCTGCCAATGCGATGCCCGCGCTGCCGTAGATGCCCGCGGCCAAGGTCGCGCCGATGTAGTTGTTGAACCGGATGCCACCCTGAAACAGCGACGTGAAGTCGGTGCCGTCGTGCTGGCGCACGCCCTGATAAAGCACCAACAGCAACGCCCCGGACAGGGTCGAAAGCATCAGCACCGCGACCATGGCCAGCACCGGCACCCCGTCCAGGTTGGCAGTGGCCAGGCCATGGAGGAACAACGAGGGCAGCAGCACGTAGTAGCTCAGGCGCTCGGCTCCCGGCCAGAAGCTGTCCGAGACGAAGCCACGCACCCGCAGCAGCGTGCCCAGGGCGATCAACAGGATGATGGGGAGCAGGGTGGTCAACAGCACATGCAGCATGGAGGCAGATCCGTGGCCGGGTACGTTGCACAGAGTACCGGCCGGACACTTGCTTTGCCATGCCCGTCCTACCGCCCTGGCTATGGCCTTTCAACGCCGTCCACGCCCATACGCCTGGCTGATACGGTCGATGACCATGGCCAGTGCCACGATGGCCAGCCCGGCCTCGACGCCTTGACCAACGTTCAGCGTCTGGATGCCTGCTAGCACATCTTCGCCAAGCCCTCGCGCCCCAATCATCGAGGCGACCACGACCATCGACAGGGCCATCATGACCGACTGGTTGAGCCCGGCCATGATACTGGGCAGCGCCAGGGGCAGTGCGATGCGCCTGAGCCGCTGGGCACGGGTCGCGCCAAGGCCTTGGGCGGCTTTGAGCAACGACGGGTCTATCTGACTCAACCCAAGTTCAGTGAGTCGCACCAACGGTGGCAGGGCATAGATCAAGGTCGCGAAAACCGCAGGCACCTTGCCCAGACCGAAGAGCATCAACACGGGAATCAGGTACACGAAAGCGGGTAGGGTCTGCATCACGTCGAGCACTGGCATCACCAGGCGCCTTGCCAACGGCCGAGCGGCCAGCACGACGCCCAACGGTATGCCAACCAGCACGCACAACCCGGTACTGACCAGCACCAGCGCCAGGGTCTGCAGCAGTTTGTCCCATAACCCCAGCATACCGATGACCGCCAGCAGCCCTACCAGGACACAGCTGCGCAGCAGGCTTCGGCAAGCATGCCAGGCCAGCGCACCGACCGCCGCCAGCAGTAGCCACCACGGCATGAGCCGCAGCAGGTTTTCAAGGCCAACGAGCACTTGCAGCAACTGGTCGGAGACGCTGCGCAGGTGGTCCCCATAATGGAGTACCAACCAGTCGACCATGCGGTTGACCTGATCGGCGAAGGAAAACTGCAAAGCCTGGGGGAAAACATTGCTCACAGACCGCCCTCGACTTTGGTGGCCACCTGCTCGGGAAGCCAAGCCTTCCACACGTGCGGGTGCTGGCGCATGAACGCCAAGGCGGCGTCACGGGGTGGGGTACGTTTTTCGCTCATCTGCGCCAATGCCTGGTTGAGCGTGTCGATAGGCAAATCCACCCGTTCGAATACCTGGACCACGTCCGGGTATTGCTCACGAAAGGCTTTGGACACGCCAACCGAGAGTTTCGCCGGCAGCGAACTGCTGCCTTTTGGGGCTGGGTTGGCAGGGTCGGTCAAGGTCGCCCAGGCCTGGGCATCGAATGCAGGTTCCTGTAGCCGCACGAGCTTGTAGCGGCCCATGAGCGGGGTAGGGTTCCAGTAGTAGAAAAGCACCGGTTGGCCCCGGCGAATGGCCGACCCGATCTCCGCATCCATCGCGGCCCCGGAACCTGTGCGGAAGTTGGTGTACAGTTGGTCCAGCCCATAGGCCTTGAGCTTTTGGCTGTTCACGGTCTCGGACGTCCAGCCACTGGGGCTGTTCAGGAAACGGCCTTTGTCGGGTGATTCGGGGTCGCGAAACACCGCAGCGTAGCGCTTGAGATCCTCGACGCTGCGCAGTTCAGGCGCCAAGGCCTTGAGCTTGCGCGACGCATCGCCTTCGATGACATACGCCGGCACCCACCAGCCTTCTTCGGCATGCTTGACCGTGTCGCCCAGCGCAAACACCTGACCTGCCTGCTCGGCCTTGACCCAGGCAGGGCTGCGACCGGCCCATTCTTCGGCGATCACTTGCAGGTCGTTGCGGGCCAGGGCGACTTCCAGGCTGACCGTGCTACCAGGCAATGTCTCGGTGGCGTAGCCGTACCCACGCTCGACGATCACGCGCAGGAGTTCGGTGGTGAAGGCACCGCTTTCCCAGGTAAGGGCGCCAAAGCGGATGGGTGGCTTCTGATCGGCAGCGCTAGCGCTGTCGGCAGCGGCCAGGCCCAGGGCGAACAGCACCCCGAGCAGCAGCGATGAACCTCTTTTCATGCCTGACCTCGTCGTCTACGGCCCTTCGGGAATGGGGCAAGTGTAGACGACGCAGCACAGGGGGCAGGCTCAGACGCGGAACTGGTCCATCAATGCCTGCTGCTGGTTGGCCAAGGCATTGAGCGACTGACTGACCCGCGCCGATTCGTTGGCCTGGCCTGACAGCGACTCGGTGACATCGCGAATGGTCGCCACGTTACTGTTGATCTCCTCGGCCACCGCGCTTTGCTCCTCGGCTGCCGAGGCGATCTGCAGGTTCATGTCGGTGATGACCGTCACCGCCTGGCCAATGCGCTGCAAGGCGGTCACGGCCTGGCCGACCTGCTGCACGCCGCTTTGGGCCTGACGATGGCTGTTGTCCATTGCGCCCACCACTTCACGGGTACCGTCCTGCAAGGCCTCGATGACCTGGCGGGTTTCTTCGACCGACTCCTGGGTGCGCTGGGCCAGGTTGCGAACCTCATCGGCGACCACCGCAAAGCCACGCCCGGCCTCACCGGCTCGGGCTGCCTCGATGGCGGCGTTGAGCGCCAGCAAGTTAGTCTGCTCGGCAATCGAGCGGATGACTTCCAGTACGGAGCCGATTTTTTCGCTGTTCTGCGACAGGCCCTGCACCTCGGCCATGGCCGTGCTCATGTCGGCGGCCAGCGAATCGATGCTGTGGGTAGTGCGATCGATCACCGCCAACCCTTCGCGCGTTGCCTGGTCGGCGTCGCGGGCCGCCTGCGCGGCTTGCGCTGCGCTGCGGGCGACATCCTGGGCGGTCGCGCTCATCTCGTGCGAGGCGGTGGCTACCTGGTCCACCTGGCGGTATTGCTGCTCCATGCCGGCGCTGGTCTGGGTGGCGATGGCCGAGGACTGATCGGCCGTCGAGCGGGCGGCCTGTACCGACTGTTTCACCTCGGCGATGGTGGGCTGGAGTTTGTCCAGGAAGCGGTTGAACCAGCCCGCGAGTTCACCCAGTTCATCTTGCTTGTCGTAGGTCAAGCGGCGGGTCAGGTCACCTTCGCCACTGGCGATGTCCTTGAGCATGGCCGCCACGCCCAGTATCGGGCGAGTAACGCCCCGGGCCATCAGCCACACCATCAGCAGGCCAAAAATGGCTGCTGCCAGGCCTAGGCCCAGTTCGAGCAGGGTACCGCTGGTGTTGAGGGCGTCCAGTTCCTGCTTCAGGGCCTCGGCGGGCCCGGTCAGGGCGTTTTCGGGGACGTCCAGCAACACGCCCCATGGCTTGGCGTCCGGGATCGGGCGGAAGGCCGCGAGCACTTTCAGGCGTTGGCGGTCATTGATGATGGTCATCTTGCCGTCGGCCATCTTGGCCACAAGCTCCGCACCTTTGGTCGTGTCGATCTGATCGAAACGCTGGGAGAGCTTGCTGGCATCGGCACTGTAGCCTGCCAGCAAGCCCACCGGGCTGAGGATGCCGACGGTGGTGCGGCCTTCGTAGAGACTGCGGCTGGCCTGTTCGCTCAGGGCCTGCAGGCTGTTGAGGTTGATGTCCACCGACAGGGTTGCGATCGCCTTGCCGTCCACCACCAGCGGGAAGACGATGCTGGTCATCAGCACCTGCTGGCCATCGATGGCATAGAAGTAGGGTTCGACCACGCAGACCTTGCCCGATGTACGCGGGCATACCCACCAGGTGTTGGCAGGTTGGCCGCTGGGCCCGATGGACGTGTCGGCCATGTCGCGCTCGGGCAGGGCCATCGAGGTGAGCTGGCCCACGTGCGGTTGCGACCAGTACAGGGCGAAGCGCCCGGTTTCGTTGCTGCCGAGCTCAGCCTGGCCGGCGAACAGGCTGTCCTTGCTGTCCAGCGCATTGGGCTCGAACACCAGTGACAGGCCCAGCAGATCGGGGTTGGCCTGGAGCGCGGCGCGCACCTGCCGGGTCATGTCCTCGCGCAGGTCGAACGCATCGAGAAAGCGCTTTTCGGCCTGTTCGCGCAGGAACAGTACCTGCCTGGAAAAGCCCGCACCGTACTGGTAAGCATCCATGAATTGGCGGCGGATGTTCAGGGCCTGCACCTCGCCCTGGGATTCGATGCGCGACTGGGCCGATTCGGTCAGCATCTGCATGCTGCTGGCCTTGACCAGGTCCGAGCTGTGGTCCATCCGGTACAGGGACAAACCGATGAGCAGGGTGACGATGCCGGCCAGGCACAGGCCGGCCAGCAATGTGATTTTCCATTGGATGGAAAGTTGTCGCAGAGGCATGGGGCAGATCCCTTTTTATGACAAGTAAGGGTTAGGGCACGGGCGAGGCGGTTTCCAGCCCCAGGTGGGTATCGGCTCCTACAGACTTTTCTTTATTCAAACATTCAATTTAATCCGCCCGGTTGCGGGCAATCCGCCGTTGCCTGGCAGTTTTGACATCTGCCGTGCACTGCGTCAGAGTGCGCGCTTTTTTGTTCCCAGTGAGGTAAGCCCCCCATGAATGCAGTGATTGCCGCGGTCGGCATCATGCTGATACTGAGCCTGTCCCGCGTGCACGTGGTCATCGCCCTGATCGTCGGTGCCCTGGCAGGTGGGCTGGTCGGCGGCCTGGGTGTGCAAGGCACACTTGAAGCTTTCAATGGTGGGCTCGGCGGGGGGGCTACTGTGGCACTGTCCTATGCGTTGCTGGGTGCCTTTGCCGTGGCCATCGCCAAATCCGGCCTGGCGCATGCGTTGGCCGACCGGGCATTGGCCATGATCGACCGGCAAGGCCACGACCAAGGTGGCAGGGTCAAATGGTTGATGATCGGTTTGATGCTGGTGGTGGCCGTCTCGTCGCAAAACATTCTGCCCATCCATATCGCCTTCATTCCATTATTGGTGCCGCCGCTGCTCTATGTGCTGACCCGCCTGCGTATCGACCGGCGCCTGATCGCCTGCGTCATTACATTCGGCCTGATCACGCCCTACATTTTCCTGCCTGTGGGTTTCGGCAATATTTTCCTCAATCAGATTCTGCTGGCCAACGTGGCGCGTGCAGGGGTCGACATCACGGGTGTCAACGTTACCCACGCCATGGCCATTCCCGCCGCTGGTATGTTGGTGGGCTTGATAGTGGCGATGTTCGTCAGCTACCGAAAAAAACGCGACTACGACCTAGCGCGTATCGAGCAGGTCGAACAGGTGAGCGTGCGTTACAACCCGATGACGCTACTGGTGGCCGGCATTGCAATCGTCGCCGCGTTCGTCGTTCAGCTGCTGGTGGACTCGATGATCATCGGCGCGATGGTCGGCTTCTTGATTTTCTCGCTGTCAGGCATCGTCAAGTGGCGCGACACCGATGATCTGTTCACCGAAGGTATGAAGATGATGGCCATGATTGGTTTCATCATGATCACCGCCTCTGGCTTTGCAGACGTCATGAAAGCCACGGGTGATGTGCAAAGCCTGGTCGAAACCTCGGCGCATTGGATCAACCACAGCAAAGGGATAGGTGCCTTGCTGATGCTGCTGGTGGGCCTGCTGGTCACCATGGGCATTGGCTCGTCGTTTTCCACCGTACCGATTCTGGCTGCGATTTTCGTACCGCTGTGCGTCCAGCTCGGCTTCGACCCTTTGGCGACCGTGTGTATCGTCGGTACGGCAGGCGCGTTGGGTGACGCAGGCTCGCCAGCATCGGATTCCACCCTGGGTCCGACTTCCGGGCTCAATGTGGACGGGCAGCACCATCACATCTGGGACACGGTGGTGCCGACGTTCATCCACTACAACCTGCCGCTGTTGGCCTTCGGGTGGTTGGCGGCGATGACGCTCTAACAGCAGGGCACTCAGCGCTTGGCGGGCGGCGGCGAAATACGGTTGAGCACCGTGCTGCCGTCGTTGCTGCGGGTCAGGTAGACCGGCAGCACCTTGGGCAGGTTGTTCACCAACTGGCCTACTTCCCGGGTGTTGTAGATGCCGCTGATACGAATCTGACCGGTACCGACATCGGCAAGCCTCAGTGGCTTGTCGAGGTAGCGGTTTATGGCCGGCAGTGCCTGTTCGAGGGTCAAGTTGTCGAGCACCAGTTTGCCGCTGCGCCAGGCCAGGGCGTCGGCGAAGTTGCTGTTTTCCAGCAACTGGGGCTCATAGTCGCCCTTGCGGTAGGTGGCCTGCATACCGGGGCCAAGCCGATAGCCCGCATTGCCCTCGCTGGATACCAGCACCGATCCTTCGACCAGGGTCACTTTGACCCTGTCCTGGTATTTCCAGACATTGAAGCGGGTACCTGTCACGCGGGTCTGGCCATTGCCTGCGCGGACCACGAAGGGGTGCGAGCTGTCGTGGTGGACCGTGAAGAAGGCTTCGCCACGCTTGAGCGTGACACGGCGCTGGTGCTTGAAGTTGAGGTAGGTCAGGTCGGTGTTCAGGTTGAGCTGCACCGTACTGCCGTCACTCAACTGCACGGTCTGCATGTGGTCCGTCGTCTCGACGTGCTGGTAGCGGTTGGGAACCCAGCCTTGCTCCCAGCCGATCCACCCCACCAGCGGCAGAGCCGCCAACGCGATGACGGCAGCGTAAGCCTGAGCGCGCCACCTGCGACCGCTGCGCCGCACCGGGGCAGGGTGCCCATTCGCTTGAACGGGACGCGGCAGCAAGTCGGCCGTGTACCAGATATCCAGCATGGCCTGGTATTCCTCAGCATGACGCGGATCGGCTGCCAGCCACTGGGCAAAAGCCTCACGCTCGGCAGTCGTGCAATCGCCTTCATGCAGGCGCATGCACCAGTGCGCAGCGGCGTCGGCCATGCTGTCATCGGTGTGGATAGTCGGGCGGTCTTGGTTCATCGCGGCTCCAGGTTTTGCGCATTCTAACGTTCCACCACCGCGTCGAGAAACACGGAAAGCCGCCAAACCCTTTCATTTCCCGGCCTTTTCCGGCAAAAGCCTTCAGATTTTTCGCTTTTGAGAACGCTTCGCGCCATGAATAAAGGCGCTCGTGTCACGTACATAGCAAGCTAATTAAGTCTTTGACATTCACTGCCTAGGCAGTAATATTTACACACACTTGTTCGAGCAATCATTCATGCCCCATTTCTCGCCAGACAATTTCGAGACGTGCGCCATCGGCATGCTGTTGGGCCGCGCGGCGCTTCTGAAGGATCGGATCCTCGACTGGCACCTGGAGTCCGAGGGCGTTACTGCCGCGCAGTTCAAGGTGTTGATCATCGTGACGCAGTACCAGGTCGATACCCCGGCGGAGGTCTGCCGCTACCTGGGCCTGGACAGCGGATCGATGACGCGCATGCTCGATCGCCTTGAGCAAAAGGACCTGCTGGTGCGTACCCGTTGCCCGACGGACCGCCGCGTGGTGCGCCTGGCGTTGACGGCCGATGGCCAGCGGCTGGCCGACCGTTTGCCCGAGATCGGAGCTGCCGCCATGAACGAGCTGTGTGGCGCCCTGGCGGCCGATGAGCTCAAAGACTTGGAGCGTCTGTTGGCCAAGGTACTGCTTGGCGCTGGCGATCCGCTGACGATCCGTCGCTTCGGTGATCGTTGAACCCCGTTTCCTTTATTCCAAGGTATTGTCATGGCTACTTCCTCAGACACCCCTGCACCTACCGAGGCACCCACCTCCTCGCGCAAGCGCAAGCTCTGGCTGATTGGCCTGTTGGTGCTGCTGATCCTCGGTGGGCTAGGCACTTGGGCCTGGTACAGCCTGGTTGGGCGTTGGTACGAGAGCACTGATGACGCCTACGTCAACGGCAACGTGGTCGAAATCACGCCGTTGGTGACCGGGACGGTGACCAGCATTGGCGCCGACGATGGCGACCTGGTGCATGCCGGCCAGGTCTTGCTGCAGTTCGACCCGGCCGACAGCCAAGTGGCCCTGCAATCGGCTCAGGCCAACCTTGCGCGTACGGTAAGGCAGGTGCGCGGTCTGTACAGCAATGTCGATTCGCTCAAGGCTCAGTTGCAGACGCGTCAGGCTGAATTGCGCAAGGCCCAGCAGGACTTCAACCGGCGCAAGGTGCTGGCCGAAAGCGGCGCTATCGCCGGCGAAGAGCTTTCCCATGCGCGCGATGACCTGAGTGTTGCCCAGGCGGCGGTTAACAGTGCCCGCCAGCAACTGAGTACCAGTGCTGCTTTGGTCGATGACACCGTGGTGGCTTCGCACCCAGAGGTCATGGCCGCGGCGGCCGATCTGCGTCAGGCCTACCTGGCTCATGCGCGCACCACGCTGGTAGCGCCAGTGACCGGCTACGTTGCCAAGCGCAGCGTGCAGCTCGGGCAGCGCCTGCAACCCGGTACTGCCACCATGGCAGTGATTCCGCTTGACCAGGTGTGGATCGACGCCAACTTCAAGGAAACCCAGCTGCGCCAGATGCGCATCGGCCAACCGGTTGAGATCACTGCCGACCTGTATGGCAGCGATGTCTCCTACAGTGGCACGGTGGACAGCCTGGGTGCCGGCACCGGCAGCGCGTTCGCCTTGCTGCCTGCGCAGAACGCGACCGGCAACTGGATCAAGATCGTGCAGCGGGTGCCTGTGCGCATTCACTTGAACCCCGACCAGTTGAAGGACCATCCCTTGCGTATCGGCCTGTCCACGGTTGTGGATGTGGACTTGCACGACCAGAGTGGCCCGGCCCTGGCTCAGCAACCTGCGCAACAGGCGAGCTACACCACCGACGTCTACGATCGCCAGTTGGTCGAGGCGGACAAGCTGATCGAGCAACTGATCCGTGACAACAGCGCGCCTGGCAAGACGGCACAGCGATGAGCAATAACGCCGCCGCCCAGTTCACGCCGCCTAGCCTGCTGCTGACCACCATCGGCCTGTCGCTTGCCACGTTCATGCAGGTGCTGGATACCACCATTGCCAACGTGGCCTTGCCGACCATCTCGGGCAACCTGGGGGTCAGTTACGAGCAAGGGACTTGGGTGATCACCTCGTTCGCCGTGAGCAATGCCATCGCCTTGCCGCTAACAGGCTGGTTGAGCCGACGCTTTGGCGAGGTGAAGTTGTTCCTGTGGGCGACCTTGTTGTTCGTGCTGGCATCGTTCTTGTGCGGCATCGCCCAGTCGATGCCGGAGCTTGTGGGCTTTCGGGTATTGCAGGGGGTGGTAGCCGGTCCGTTGTATCCCATGACCCAGACCTTGCTGATTGCGGTCTATCCCCCTGCCAAGCGGGGGATGGCGCTCGCACTCCTGGCCATGGTGACGGTCGTGGCCCCTATCGCCGGGCCCATCCTGGGTGGGTGGATCACGGACAGTTACAGCTGGCCGTGGATTTTCTTCATCAACGTGCCCATCGGCCTGTTCGCCGCTGCGGTGGTGCGCCAGCAAATGCGCGATCGTCCGGTGGTCACCAGCCGACAGCCGATGGACTACATAGGGCTGCTGACGTTGATCGTTGGGGTAGGGGCCTTGCAGGTCGTGCTGGACAAAGGCAACGACCTTGATTGGTTCGAGTCCTCGTTCATCATCACCGGTACGCTGATATCCGTCGTGTTCCTGGCTGTATTCGTCATCTGGGAGCTGACCGACCGGCACCCGGTGGTGAACCTGCGGTTGTTCGCCCACCGCAATTTCCGCGTGGGAACCATCGTCCTGGTGGGTGGCTACGCAGGCTTCTTCGGCATCAACCTGATCCTGCCCCAGTGGCTGCAGACGCAGATGGGCTATACCGCCACCTGGGCAGGCTTGGCCGTGGCGCCTATCGGGATATTGCCGGTAATCATGTCGCCATTCGTGGGCAAGTACGCGCATCGCTTTGACTTGCGGATTCTGGCGGGGCTGGCGTTTCTGGCGATCGGTAGCAGTTGCTACATGCGTGCAGGGTTCACCAGCCAGGTGGATTTCCAGCATGTGGCATTGGTGCAGTTGTTCATGGGCATCGGGGTTGCGCTGTTCTTCATGCCCACATTGAGCATCTTGTTGTCCGACCTGCCGCCCCAGCAAATCGCCGATGGATCAGGCTTGGCGACGTTCCTGCGCACATTGGGGGGTAGCTTTGCGGCTTCGCTGACGACGTGGATCTGGATCCGCCGGGCTGACCAGCACCATGCTTACTTGAGTGAGCACATCAGCCAGTACGAGCCGGCGACACGGCATACGCTTGAGCAGATGGGCGGGGCGAACCTGCACAACTACGCGCAGTTGGAGCAGGTGCTCAACGGGCAGGCTTACATGATGTCGACGGTGGACTACTTCATGATGATGACGTGGGTGTTCGCAGGGCTGATTTTGTTGGTCTGGTTCGCGAAGCCGCCGTTTACGGCCAAGGCGGGGCCGGGGGGCGGGCATTGAGTTTGATTTGGGTTGCGTGACCGGTGTTTTGCTAAATACCGGAGCCCAGTAGGAGCGGTCTTGCCGGAGCGCCGGACCGACCTCGATGGGCTGCACAGCAGCCCTAAAGAGAATTTCATGGGGAGCCGATGTTTTTTGAGTCCGCGCTTCTGCTCTTCACTGCATCGTCATGGCTGATCATCACGGGGGCTTCACGGGGCCTACTCATTTGGGCAGTCGAAGTTTCTACTTCGGTCTTTAGCCGCCGAGTCGAGGTGCGTTTCTTCCTCTCCGGGCGTTTACCTGGGCGAACGGCCCAGAGGTAAGCGTTTTCGCGTAACCGCTCTTGAATGGCCGGTGGATAGTCATTGACGGTGGTCAATGGCGGAACGGGTTTCCCGGGCAAACCGGCTTCACGAATGATCTTGGGCCAGCGCGGTTTCCAGCACAGCATCAGGCTTAGCCAATGGCCGGTGCCGATGATCAGGAAGGCGGGCGAGATCAAGACCAGGCCGAGTTTGATGATTCGAGAGGATTTTCGAAAGTAGTGGGTCAGGCCTTCGAATTGAGGGGTAAAGGCTTGCCAGGGCCAGGGGAAGTGCGAGGTCATAGGTGGGCGGGGCAGGTCCTCCGGGCCCTCGTCCATGAAGCGGCGGATGAACTCCCACTCGGATTGCAGCTCCGTGAAGTTGTTGGCGGCTTTGCCTACGTGGGCGAGTTCTGGATGGAGGGCGCCGGCGAACGACGGTGGCCACATAAGCACCAAAGGTAGGCCTACACCACCGGCAGCAGCGTAATTTATATTCGAGCCGTTGGACGTGACTCCGTGCCAAGGAAGTGTGACGATGCCACCACAGTAAGTAGGACGGTGCAGGTGAACCTGTTGGGTACTACGATTGAATCGAATCAGCAAGTGGCGCGACGTAAACATTTCCAAGCGCGTGATACATAACCCATACTTTATATAAATTATGGAGATCAATATCATTAAGCTGCTGGTAAGAGTTGCTATGAAGATATGGGCTCCATACGGCTCCCCTTGATCGTTTCTAACTATGTCTACTAGTCGAATTAGAGACGTTGCTGACATGTATGCGAATGATGTAATCGTAGCTATTATGGTGGCCGAGATGATGCTGATGAGTCCGCGCTTGTTTTCCCACATGCCGTAGCGCATTTCCAGTATATGCTCGTTGCAAGCATAAACTGGTCCTCGGCTCTTGGGTGAGCTGCTGGCTGGATTTTTAGCGGCTGTGATCATCTCCTGATCGTCGTTTTCATAGACTGTCTTGAGTTTTATCTTTTTATGCTTTTTCTCAAAAGCATCGCGTTCTTCCTTGGGGTCAATATAGGAGAGCCATGTGAGCCATTCAAAAAAATACATTACGCTATCTCTCTGATTGCGCTAAATAAAGCTTCAAGTTCTTCCGTGTCTTTTTCGTAACCTTCGGTGGTTTTTTTAATGCGGAAGCAGCATTTACTGCACCACTTCTCTAACGCGCTTTCATCGAGTATCAGTAAGGCAACAGTACTGACTACCACGACGGTGCCGCCGATCAAGCCCAAACGGCTGAGCCAGAGCATAGCAGGCCTGTTCGCCGCAAGTCTTGCAGATAATCTTGATAACATTGCGTATGAGTTGCTTATGCGTGCAGTAGGATCAAGAATTGCTAGCCAATGGAAGAACGCACTCGCCTGTGAAAATGCTATACCCCCTTGCCCCACAAGTAAGGTGATGATGGCGCTTGCTCTAACGCTGTGAGCCGCTACTAACATATGTTTAGATCTTGCTTGTGCATCAATGGCATCGGAAAAGTCCCACTTAATACTTATAACCGCGCCCGCCGCCGCCAACCCGGCTCCCCACAATCGATACCGACCCAGGCTAACGTGCGCGCCCCGCGCAGTGGCGCTGTTCCCACCAACGCCTCTAATCGTCAGTTCAGTCCCCACCGCAAGCAGCTCCATCCCCGCAGCCGCACTTGTAAATGCAGCTGCAGTCACTTCGCTCCAGAAGCGTCGGTCCTTGTCATCCCGCCTGCCTTGTAACAACAGCAGCCCGGCCTCCAACAGCAGTAATCCGCTGGCGACCCGCAAACGATAGAACTGATTCCCGTGCACCCCGTGCAATGTCTCGGCATAAGCTTGATCAAGCCGGCGTACGATGGGCGCCGCGACGCGGCCGGGCGACGGCGTTTTACCGTTCAGCGCCTGCTCACTCAAGCGCAGTTCCACCGCTTGCTGACCCAGTGAGGCAATGAGGTAGGTGCTCAGGCGTCGGTACAGCAACCGATCAGCGCTGCCGGGCGCACCCGCTGACAGGCTCTGGTGCCCCAGCTGCCCAAGCCAGGCCAACGCGCCAGCAGTATTGATGGGGCTATGTTGCGCGAGCTGGTCCAGATGGCTGTCCAGCCGGCTGAAGTGTGCGGCGAGCTCCTTGGCTTGTTTAAGGGCCGTCTCCAGCTGAAGAAAAGGGTCGTTACCTGGCGCCAGTGCGTCCAGCGCTGTACGTGTTCGCGCAAGCGCCTCTGCAATCTCACGTTGGTTGAGGACAAACGAGCGCAGCGCAAGGTTGTCAGGGGTTATATCGTCGGCGCGCCACCATTGGGCGAGCAATGCTGCGCCTGCTGGCACGCCTTCGAGGCCTATCACGCATAGGCCCGTTTGATGTGCAAAGCACAAGCCATTGGTGAGGTCGCTCTCATCATAGTGGACAAGTGCGTCTACCAGTGCGGACGACTTCAACCACGTGAGGTGATCTGCCGCTCTGGACTCGGCGAGACGTTGTGCTTCGGCGCTCTGCGCCTCGAACGTCTCCAGGTGTCGATGCATACCTTGCAGGTTGACGAGTGGCAGGTAGCGGTCTTCGAAATGTTTGGCAAACTCGCCGTTCTCGGCAAGGATTTCGAGCTTCTGCCTCTCTTTTTCTACGTGTATTTCGAAGATGGCCTCTTTTTTCTGTTCCCAAAGTTCGGCCAGCCGCGACTGCGAACCCTGCATGACGTAGGCGAGACTGGCGCGTAGCGCCTTGTCATAATGACCGACCAACGCGGCAACCTTTCGCTCCGTGAATTGCTCATGCAGCTCGCTAAAGGCTTGAGCAACCAACACCTTCCGCTCGTTACTGGGGCCACCGTTCTCGGTGCTGGCTTCCAGCCAATTCCTGAGGTGTTCCATGCCAGCGTTGCGCCAGGCATTGAGTTCCTGGGTAATGCCGATGGCGTCCTCCACCACCACGGCAACGCCCCGTGCTTCAGGTTTACTGCCCAAGGGACCCAGGGCTTGCCGTGCCGCCGCCAGCGAGCTGATGCTTGGTGTACTGAAGACCTGAGCGTCCAACAGCGTGCGCAATCTGTCGTTGGACTCTGCGGCAAAGTCGGCGACAAGGTTCAACTGGTCAGGACGTATCGTGTAGGGCCTGGGCATTGGGCAGCTGGGGCTGGCGAAGGGCGCTATGTCTACGGCAGGCAGCAGGTCGCGTCGACGCAGCAATTGCCGCTGCGCCGCGATGGTCAACGGATCGGGGCTGTAGAACAGGCGAAGCTCGAGCAAGTCGTCGAGATCATGAACCGTGAATGCCCAGGTCATAGCGCGCACGACATCCTGGAATGTGGAGATGCCAGGCGGTTTTGGCTCTGGATGTTCAGGGTCGAAGAGCGACAGGGCGCCGTTCGCGGCGATTCGATAGGGAGGGTGAAGGCTGTATTGCCCACTGAGCCTGCGCTTTTCCATGACATACAGGAAACCTTCACGCAGCGGGCGAATGGCATAGTCCGCCTGATGCAGCGCGGCGGTGCGATGCGGGTGGCGCAGGTGTTCAGGCAGAGTAGGGAGCTGCTGACGCTGGTGGGGATTACCGCCCACGGCGGCATAGCGTAATGGCAGAACGGTGAAGGTGCGGGTGCATGAGACGGCGGGCCCTATGGATAAAGGGTCTTGCAAGGCTTCGCAGTTCTGCCGATTGATTTCCATCAGCATCTTCAGATCGAACATGAGGGCCCCTGGCGAATTAGACGGTGCAGGTGTGTTTGAAGGCGTTGATCAAGGGGCAAGCTTTGCTCGAGCGACTCCTTGACGGCGGTCTGCCAGATGGGCTCGAGTGTCAATCTGTCGCCAAGCAGGGCGAAATGGGTGACGTAGGTGATCAGGTCTTGCTGCTCGATGAACCCAGCTTCTCGCGCAGCCTTGAGGTATTTACGTACTCTCCCCAGGCGGACGCTGTGGCACTGTTTGGCTTGCCCACTGACGGTCAGCGAGGTTTTCAATTGATCGGCAAGGCGATGTTCGAGGGGGTCTACTGCCAGCGCTTCCCAGCACGCAGCGTCCAGCGTGAGGTCTTTGAGCGCTTGGGTGGCCGGCCTGTCGCCGCCCATCAGGCAGCCCCAAATTTCTTCATTGGCGTCCGGATAAGGCACCCACCAACTGTGGATCGGAGCGAACCATTCGACGAGTTCAGGCAGATCCTTACGGCCATGCAGCACGCGCAGGCAGTGTTCGGTGTGATAACGCAGTAAATAACGTTGCCCGTCAGGTCCCAGCACGGTATTGGCTTGCGCCAGGTGCGAGGCCAAGGCAACAGTGGGCAATGCGCTGACGATCCAGCCGCATATGGCATCGGCTGCTAACTCGTTCAATTGCCAGAAAAGGTTGGATTGGCTTTGTACTGTAGCCTTGCCTTTGACGGCATACAAACCGATGCCGCACTGACGCACGTTGCTAAATTCGGCTTGTTGCATCAGGGGGTGCAGTATTCTGTGATCACGTGGGACAAGGCGTTTTAACTGTTCAGGGCCTAATGTGGAAAGTTCGAGAACGGCGCTAAGTTGGTAGCGTTCTGCTTGTCGCAGAGGAAGAAAAAGTTTTTTGGACAAGGTGTTTGTCATGACGGGTTCCCCTCCAGGCGAACGACATTCCGACCTTCTGTGATTGCTTTCAATAAACAGCTGATGCAGATGGCTTCACCAGGCGTTGGCGTGGCACGGATGGCCAGGTCATGTGAACGCCCTGTTGGGGTTTGTGCGACCGGGCCTTTGATGTTGATTGCAATGGCGTCAATGGTAAGGCCGCTGCCGTCGAGCCTTAATGTTGCGCCGGGTGCCCTGATGGTCAGGCTTTCTGATGCCTGGAGCTCCAAGACTTGCGTCCCTTGGCGAATCGCTTGCCCTGCCCGTAGCTCGACATGACCGGCGACGTGTTGCTCCAGGTGGCCGCCAATTTCTATCGAATGATTGGCTGTGGTCTTGTCATAGCGATTGTTACCGACTTGCTCCGTACGATCTTGTGCCACGTTGAGCACGCGATGACGTCCGATCTCAAGTACATCATCCTGGCCGATCTGGCAGTGATGATCTTTCCCAACGTTCAAACGTTGATCGTTGCCCACGTCCTCGTGTCGGTCATGACCGATATCGATGTGCTCATCCCGCGCTACACGTTCACACCTGTCGTTCCCAATCTGCGTCGTCTCATCGTGCTTGACCACATTGTTCTGATCCCTTTCGGCATGGATGAACACCTCCTGGCGTCCCAGTTCATCCTCGAAGCGCAGCTCATTGAAGCCGTCACCCTTGTGGGTCTGGCTCTTGATGGTCATGCGGGTCTTGTGCTCAGGCAGGTCGTAGGGCGGCAGCTGATTGCCACAGTACGTGCGCCCGGTGATCATCGGCTGGTCAGGATCACCGTTGACGTACTGGATGATCACGTCCTGGCCGATTCGCGGAATGGCCATCGAGCCCCAGCTGCCACCGGCCCAGCCTTGTGACACCCGCACCCAGCAGGAGCTGAATTCGTTGTTCTCGCTCTCGCGATCCCAGGGAAAGCTGACCTTGACCCGCCCCCACTCATCGCAATAGATCTCTTCGCCCTTCGGCCCGACCACGGTAGCCATGTGCGGGCCGTCAATGCGCGGTTTTGCCAGAGGCGAGGGTCGCCATTCGATCCTGCCGGGGACCAGGACGGCGCTCAGCGCGTACCGCGTGCTCTGCTCGGCATTGGTCGCCTCTTCCTGCAGGCTGGTGAGCTGGCTGCCCTGGTGAGTGACCGTGTTCACCCGCCAGTGCGCATTGAGGTCGCGTCTGGGGTGACCGGTCAGCGTGAAGCTCAGGCCCGGTTGCAGGCGCACATCATCACCTTGCACGTGCGCCAGCCGCACATCGTGACGCAACGCCATGACCCGGTTTTCCGTGAACGGTTTACCTACGGCATCGCGCTTGTAGCGCCCTGGATAGTCGAAATACTCGTAGTCCCTGGATTGGTGCTCCAGGAACGGGCCCGTGGCCCTGTGTTCCTGGCGGTAGGCCGGGTTGGTGAAGGTGTAGTCACGCTGAACCTGGCTTGCCGTGCGCACCTGTTCGCTGTAGTTCAAGCGGCGCAAGCAAAAAACCGGTTGGTCCCCACCGCTGTTGGCGTGGTACATGACGGTATGGGCGCCCAAGGGCTGATCGTCCCCGTGAAAGCCTTCGTCTTCCTCGTCGGCAGTGACGGCGCCATGGCTGATCAACCCCAGTGACAGCAGCCGATCGGTGATGATCAGCGTGTGCTGTTTTTCACTGTGGGCGAAGCGATAGACGAAGCCTTCTTCGGCTAAAAGGCGTGCGATGAACGCCAGGTCCGTCTCGCCGGCCTGGACGCAGAACTCGCGGACCTGATGGTCCAGGCTGGCGTGGATTTCGTACGGGTCGATGCCCTGGCGCTTGAGCATCAGCGCCAGTATTTGCGGCACGTTCTTGTGTTGGAAGATACGCCAGTTCGAGCGCAGGCCGGCGCGGGCCAGGCGTGGCTCGACCAGCGCATGATAGTAGGTGCGGTGGAAGCCGCTTTCAGCCTGGGTGAAACGGCTGACCAACCCGTGCACGTAGCGCACGGGACGCGCGCCGTTCCAGAGGGTGAACAGCACCGGCTTGTCGAGCAAATGGCCGAAGTCGATGTCGTGTTCGTGGCTGATCAGCTGCAGTTCGAGGGTGAATGGCTGACTGATGCCTTCATTGAGTGTGAACGACACCACTTCGAATTCCGCATCGCCAACCAGGGGTTGGAAGCTGTAACGCAGGTCAGATTGGCGAGGCATAAGCGATCCTTGTCTGCCGGTCGAGATTCAAACTATCCAGGTAACCCTGGCTGCCAGGGGCACGCCAGTGGGGTCAGGCGATCCGGTTGCGCCAGTTGTTGGCGTCTTTCTGCAACTCACTGCTGCAAGATGCCGTTCAGCGAACCCAGCACCTCAGTGGTAATCAGGTGCAGCCGGTAGCTGTAGATGCTGTAGGCCACGGCCATGGCCCCGGCAGATACCAGCAATGGGCTCCACGACGGCCATTGCCGGCGCATGCGTAAGTTACGGGGAGTCACATGGGGGTAGGGATCGCACACGTGTTCTGGCGTGGGTCCGCGCAGTTCACGGATGGTCCCGTGGAGTTGGTGGATAAGGGCGTTCAACGACGCCTCACCGTTCGGCGCAATGGCGTACCTGCCCTTGAGGCCCAGGCACAACGCGAAGTACATGAACTCCAATGCATCCAGATAACGCTTGGGTTCTTGCATCAGGCGCGAGAGCACGGTGAAGCACTTTTCCCCACCCCAGGTTTCGTCGTGGAAGATGCTGAGCAGGGGTTCCTGGCTCCAGCAACTGGCTTTGCCCCAAGGCCGTTCCATGACTGCACCATCGATGTACAGACACAGGCCGTAGGAGTACGCGAGCAACTGAGCGTGCTCGTAGCCGTGCTGGCGCATCTCTTCCCTGATGGTGTGGATCTGGTTGCGTACCTGTTGATGCACGGCCTTGATGTTCGGCAGTGAGTTCAGTGTGCGCAGGCGAATCACCAGGCCGAACAGGGGAGCGGCGGCATCCAGCATGGGGTTGGCATAGCCGCCGCGTAGTTTAAAGTCGGGGTCGGCGCGGTAACCCTGCGAAGGCATTTGTGCCTGTGCGCGCGTGTTGGGGGCAGTAACGGATCTTCCTGCCGCCGTTCCTGGCTTAGCCATCGCATCGAAAAGGCCCGTGTTGTCATCCTGACGATCGTTACTCGCATTCCTCATCTCACCAACTCCTCTTTGCCTGGAACGATCGTTGCTGCCGACCGTTGCCACGGAGCTGATGGAAAGTTGCCGGCCTCTGGCAGTCGAAGCAGCGTTGGGCATCGTGCGACCCCCCGTTGCTGAAGTCGTGACGCTGCGTACGGGTTTGTTCCATGGCAATGGCTCTGTGTGGACGGTCATGCACACCGCGGCGATTGGGTGATCAGGACAGTGTTCCAGTTGCCATCTTTTATATTATTAATTGCTGTTTTCGTCGCGCAGGGATGTTCTTAACTTATCGTAGGAAGTTTCGTTGTGAGACGCACTTCCTATAAGCGTTCTTGGACTTCAATTTAGGTGTTGCCGACAACGCACGCTTATCCTGCGTAAGGTTCAGTCGATCACTTCAAGCACTAATGCCCAACTGAAAATTCGCCTGCTCATTCCCATCACCGCCCGCTTAACTGGCAACCTACTTAAATGTCCTCTATCGTCAAACCACAGCCTCAATCTATTCGACACCTTATGAACCCTGTCATCCTGATTACCGGCGCCAGCCGCGGTATAGGTGCTGCCACTGCACTGTTAGCTGCCCGGCATGGCTACCACTTGTGCATCAACTACCTCAGCAACGATGAAGCTGCCCAAGCCATCCTCAGCCAAGTCCGTACCCTGGGTGCCAAGGCTATTGCCGTGCGCGCCGATGTCAGCAGCGAAGCCGAGATTATCGCGATGTTTCAGCGTATAGATAAAGATCTGGGGCCTATCGCGGCCCTGGTAAACAATGCCGCCACCATCGCTCCCCAAACCCGTCTCGAGCACATGACCGAGTCGCGATTGCTCAGCATGATGAAGACCAACATCGTCGGCCCCATGCTCTGCACCAAGCACGCCGTACTGCGTATGGCCGCACGACACGGCGGAAATGGCGGGGCCATCGTCAACGTCTCATCCCTGGCCGCCCGACTCGGGTCGCCGAACGAGTACATCGACTACGCCGCCTCGAAAGGAGGGCTCGACACGTTCACACTGGGCCTTGCCAAAGAGCTAGCTGCGGAAGGTGTAAGGGTCAACGGGGTCAGGCCCGGTTACATTCATACAGGCTTTCATGCGCTTTCGGGTGACCCAGATCGGGTCTGCAAACTCGAGTCCGGGTTGCCCATGGGCCGAGGCGGGCGGCCCGAGGAGGTGGCCGAGGCGATCATCTGGCTGCTGTCTGACAAAGCTTCCTATTCGACAGGTACATTCATCGACCTAAGTGGCGGAAGATAACCGGCCGCCCGCATCATCAAACGCGCCTGTTCGAGCCAGCGTCATGGCCGGCCAGCAGCAGGGCCACCTGTTCGACCAGCGCGGTCAGTGCAAAGGGCTTGCACATCACTGCACCCTTACGCGACATGGCGACGCCCTGTTCATCGGCATAGCCAGTGATGTAGAGCAGGGCTGCCGAGTCGGGCAGGGCGGTTTCCAGCTGCTTGCCACTGACTCTGCCTGGCAAGCCGATGTCGGTGATCAACAGCGACGGCTGCAGGCCGGCCCTCAAAGCTTCCAAAGCCTGCGAGCCTTCTGCAAAGGCGCGCACCTCCATCCCTTGATCAATCAGCAGTTCCTCTATCACCAGACGCAACGTGTCTTCGTCCTCCACCAGCATGACCAGATGTTTATCCTGCCGGGAGGGCCAGGATGGCGTTGGTACGTTGGCAATGCTCAGCGCGATCTGGCCTGTGTCCTTGGGTAGATAAAGGTCCACACACGTGCCTTGCCCCGGCGTGCTGGTGATCTTCACCTGACCGCCGGATTGACGAATGAAGCCATAGACCATGGGTAGCCCCAGTCCCGATCCCTGGCCAAGTGGCTTGGTGGTGAAAAACGGCTCCATGGCACGTTCTGCCACATCGCTGCTCATTCCCACGCCGGTGTCACTGATAGAAATCCTGACGTACTCGCCTACAGGCAAGTGAAGACGGTCGGCCAGCGAAGGCTGCACCCGCACGTCATTGTTGCGAATGTCCAGCATCCCGCCTAACGGCATGGCGTCGCGTGCATTGATGCACAGGTTGAGCAACGCGTTTTCCAGCTGGGAAGGGTCGACCTGGATAAGCCAGTGTCCAGGCGTGGTGTGGTCCTGGAACTCGATGCTGGCGTGCAACGAGCTCTTGATGAGATCGTGCATGCTGGTCACCAACGCATGGACGTCGACCGTCTGTGGGGTCAGTTTTTGTTGCCGGGCGAAGGTCAGCAGGCGTTGCACCAGGGTAGCCGCCCGCTTCGTATCCTGCCTGGCCAACCCGATGAGCCTGGCAACATCCGGATAGCGACCTTCGGTCTGCCGCTGAGCGGCAACCTCCAGCGCACCCATTATGCTGCCGAGCAAGTTGTTGAAGTCATGGGAGATCCCGCCAGTCAGCTGGCCGATGGCCTCCATTTTCTGGGACTGGCGCAGGGTTTCTTCCACTTGCTCAAGGCGCTGCTGCTCAGCGACGCGCTCGGTGATGTCATAGGCGAACATGAAACCACCCTGCACGACCTGGTCGGCATCGAGCAGCGGGTTGTAGCGCACCTCGTAGTGACGGACATCCGATTGCAGGCCAATGGCAACGGTGTCCACGAAAGACTTACCCGCCATGATCCTTGGCCACAGCCCGCTCAATTGTTTGACGATATCCGGCTGGTCGGCGATGAAGTCGGGGATGTACTCACCAACCCTGGGCACCAGGCCGCGCCACCGCTTGAAGGTTTCCTGCGCGGTACGGTTGATCGCCAGCAGCCTGAAGCTGCAATCGGCCGCGAATACGTTGGCAACGCTGTGATCGACCAAGTTGCCCAGCAGCTTGCGACTGGCAAGCTCTCTGTCTACTTGCTGTGCCAGTTCCTGGTTGAGCGCCTGCAACTGATTGACGTCAGCGTTTTCGTCGGGCCTGCCGGTGAACAGAACCAGCAATGTTCGCTCGCAGGCGGGCTCGAGGCGGCTGACTTTCAAGGTCAGCCAGCGATTCGAGACCGCCAGCCGCTGTTCGAAGTGCAGGGGCACACCCGTGCGAGCCACCTCGGCGAAATGTGGGAGCCATTGGTCCACTTCGTCAGGAATGGTTTGCCTTGCGGTCAAACCCACCTCTTTGACATGAAGAGTGTGGCGGGCGCAGGCCTCGTTGTACATCAGGTAGCGATAGTCATTGAGTTGGCCGTGCTCATCCTCAAGCACTTGCAAGATGCACAGGCCTTCATCGATTTGCTCGACGACGGCGTCATACGCAGCAGCCTTCAGGCGCAGCTGCTCGTGCTCGGCCTCGAGCTCAAGCAGCCTGGCCTGTAAGGCTGCGCGGTCGTCCAACGTCGTTTGTGATGTCATGCGGGCAATTGGGCTTGGAAATTTCGACAACTATAGCCGTGTGTGCATGAGAGGTTAAAGGCACAACTCAGAAAGAACGAATGATCCGCCCCAGGGTGGCCATTGCCTGTTCGGCACCTTCGTTCCAGGGACTGCCATAGTTGAGCCGGATGCAGTTGCCGAAGCGCCGGGTGGGCGAGAAGATCGGCCCCGGGGCAATGCTGATGCCTTGCGCCAACGCCATGTGGAACAGCTTGAGCGCGTCCATCTGTTGCGGTAACTCCAGCCAGAGGAAATACCCCCCTGACGGTTGACTGACACGTGTCTGTGCCGGAAAGTGACGCCCGATCGCTGCCAGCATATTGGCTTGCTGGCCTTCGAGGGCATAACGCAACTTGCGCAGGTGCCGATCGTAGCCACCGTGCTGCAGGTAGTCGGCGATGGCAGCCTGGGCCGGCATCGAGGCGCAGAGCGAGGTCATGAGCTTCAACCGCTCGACCTTCTGTGCGAACCGCCCAGCGGCGACCCAGCCGATGCGATAGCCCGGGGCGAGGCTCTTTGCGAAGGAGCCGCAATGCATGACCAGGCCCTGGGTATCGAATGCTTTCGCAGGCTTGGGGGCCTGCTGGGCATAATAGAGCTCGGCGTAGACATCGTCTTCGATCAGGGGCACTTGATGGCGAGTCACCAGCTCGACCAACGCCTGCTTCTTGGCCTCCGGCATGCTCGCGCCGACCGGGTTCTGGAACGTGGTCATGCACCACACCGCCTTGACCGGGTGTTTTTGCAGCGTTTGGGCGAGCACCTCCAGGTCCATGCCATCGCGGGGATGTACGGGGATTTCGACGGCTTTGAGTTTGAGCCGTTCCAATACCTGCAGGCAGGCATAAAATGCGGGCGCTTCGATTGCAACCAGGTCACCTGGCTGGGTGACAGCTTGAAGACAGAGGTTCAAGGCCTCCAGTGCCCCGTTGGTGATCAGCAGTTCTTCCATCGGCAGCATCAGTCCGCCGACCATGTAGCGCAGGGCAATCTGCCGTCGCAGTTGCGGGTTGCCGGGCGACAGATCCGTGACCGCCACCCGAGGGTCCATGGCACGGCTGGCGCTGGCCAGTGACCGGGACAGGCGCTGGAGAGGGAATAGCGATGGGCTCGGGAAGGCTGAGCCAAAGGGTACCGTGTTGGGGTCTTTGATCGAGTCGAGGATGGAAAAGACCAGGGCACTTACGTCCACATCGGTGGACTCGCTGATCGGGTGCAGCGCTTGAGGCTCGCTGAATTGGCGAGTCGCATGGGCATTGACGAAGTAGCCCGAGCGCGGCCTGGCGCGGATCAGCCCACGCCGCTCGAGCAGGTAATACGCCTGGAATACCGTGGAGGGGCTGACCCCGTGCGTCTGGCTAGCGTACCGCACGGAGGGCACGCGCTCACCAGGGCCCAGTACGCCGGAGCGAATGAGTTCGGCGATGTCGTCGGCGAAGCGTTCGTAACGTTTCATTGTGGCCTTCTGTCGAAGCCTGGCAGGCAAGAAAAGTGGAGTGTAGGCGTCATCGGTTCATGGGCGCCACGAAGCGGCTGTGCGCAACGCTGCGCACCGAATCGTCGTCGCGTTCGCTGATTTCGAATGTAAGCGGCACCGCACTGCTTTCGGGTCGGTCGGCCAGCATCGCCACGGACACCGGCATTTCGCTCATGTCGCCGGCGGGTACAGTAAGCGCTGTCTGCCCCTGCAGGGTAAAGCCCTCGGCATCGAGCAACCGAAGCGCGTAGTGTTGAGTGTGCTCGGTCTTGTTGATCACCTTGAGCAGGTAGATGTTCTCGATCTGACCCATCGCATTTTCGCGGAACAGACCGCGGTCTTTGATTACATCCAGCGATACCATCGGCCGCAGGTACAATGCCACGCACAAGGCACCGATCATCACCAGCAGTGCTGCGGCGTAACCGAGCAGGCGTGGCCGTAGCCAGTGCGTAGTACCCCCTTGCAGGCTGTGCTCGGACTTGTACCCGATCAGCCCGCGTCGGTAGCCCATCTTGTCCATCACGCCGTCGCAGGCATCGATACAGGCCGCGCAGCCGATGCAGGCCATTTGCAAACCGTCGCGAATGTCGATGCCAGTAGGGCAAACCTGCACGCACAAGGTGCAGTCGATACAGTCACCCAGGCCCTGGGCGCGGGGGTCGCTGCCTTTCTTGCGCGCGCCACGTGCTTCGCCACGGCGCGGATCGTAAGCGACGGCCAGGGTATCCTTATCGAACATCACGCTCTGGAAACGGGCGTAGGGGCACATGTGCAGGCAGACCGCTTCGCGCAGCAAGCCGGCATTGAAGTACGTGGCCGTTGTGAAGAACAACACCCAGAACAGCGCTACGCCGCCCAGTTGGAGTGTCAACAATTCGGCCGCCAGCGGACGAATTGGTGTGAAGTAGCCCACGAAGGTCATGCCGGTGACCAGCCCTATGGCCAGCCAGAGCGAGTGCTTGGCGATGCGCCGGGCGGCTTTGTCCACGCTCCAGGGGGCTGCGGCCAGCTTGATGCGTTGGTTGCGGTCGCCTTCAGTGATTTTTTCGCACCACATGAACAACCAGGTCCAAGTACTTTGCGGGCAGCTGTAACCGCACCAGATGCGCCCGGCGTAGACGGTGATGGCGAACAGGCCGAACGCACAAATGATCAGCAGCGCCGAGAGCAGGATGAAGTCCTGCGGCCAGAAGGTAGCGCCAAAGATGTGGAATTTGCTGTTCTCCAGGTCCCACAGCACGGCCTGGCGGCCGTTCCAGTTCAGCCAGGCAGTGCCGAAGAACAGGACGAACAGCGCGCCGGCGAAACCAATGCGCAGGGTGCGAAACAGTCCGTTGAAACTGCGCGTGTGGATGGCGGCTTCGCGAGTGCGCCGGGAAGGATTGGCAGGAACAGCGGCGATCACTGAGTAAGGCGTTCTATCGGTCATGGCTCCGTGCTCTTCTAGCCTGGATCAGGCCTGTGCACTATGGCCTTCACTCTGCTATCAGCACAGGCTCAGCCTTGGCGATAAAAACCATATCAGTTGCGCCGCATGCCGTGCATCCCCTTATATGATCGAGCCTGGCGCGGTGCTCTTCAGATGCCTGCGGCTATCGACCGCACCGGCCACCGTCAGGGCATCGGCCTCGAATTCGGTGATAGGCGTGCGCATCTCGGCCAGTACCGCGCACCCTTTGGCTCAACGGCACTTTGCAGAGGCACTCAGGGTCCATGAATGTGAAGAGGGGATGCTGGGCCCGGTGTTGGGTGCAGCTGTGCAGCCCATTGCCGGCAAGCACGATCGTATGGGGGCCGTGGTTGGTGTATTAGCATTTGGGGCAAGCATGGCCCTGCCACCTAGGCACCTGACGTTCGCCAAGCAGCCAGCCTTAGAAGAGAACGTACAGGATGGAAACTATCTGGCACGCGATCCAGATCGAATTTGCAGACGTGACCGATGCGCACGAGGTGACACGCATTCTCGTGCGCTTGTTGATGGCAGCGTTGCTCGGCGCGGTATTGGGGTTCGAGCGGGAACATCGGGGCAAGTCTGCCGGGGTGCGCACGCACATGCTGGTGTCGCTCGGTGCTGCGCTGTTCGTGCTGGCGCCCAGCATGGCAGGCGCCGACGAACAGGCCCTCAGCCGCGTGATCCAGGGCATCGTCGCCGGCATCGGTTTTCTCGGGGCGGGCACCATCCTGAAAGGCAACGGACGGGACACCAGCCACGTGAAAGGGTTGACGACCGCCGCTGGCCTCTGGATGACCGCCGCCATAGGCACTGCCGCTGGGATGGGCCGGGAGGCCACCGCATTGATAAGCACGGTGCTCGCGTTGTTGGTGTTGGGCACGATGCCAATGCTGGTCGAGAAGGCCGAGGGCAAGCACGAAGAGAAGCAGAAGGAGGAGGGATAAGCACTAAGGGGAGCCGAAGCTCCCCCCAAAGCGTTGCTGCTTGCTCTTTTTATTATTAGGGCTGGCCTGTTGTTGTTTTTGTCAGCCTGCCCGGGTGGTGCAAGGCCCCCATTCGGGGCCAAGAGCAAACGTATTTTTTTGAGCGCTGACCGACCTTCATCACGTACGATCCGAGTTGGCTGCTGCTACCTGGAGGTAGTTTTGTTGTTCTGTGCCAATTCGCGGGGCTTGCCCCAGGAACGCGGGTCGACTCCAAAAAAATCTGCTTGCTACGCCTCTGCCGTGTTGTTCTTGTTCTGTCAGAGCCGTTCTCTATTATTTTTATTGAGTGATGCTTTGTTGTTCTTGTTATGCAAGAGATATAGCAGTTCGCGTGCCAGGTTTTAAAAATCCTTTTGAATCAATGGGATGAAGAAATTCGCAAAAGCGCGACGTCGGTAAAACCACACCAGATGTTTCCGTGATACCCGTATCTGGCCTCGTCTTCGCTAAGCGGTAACACTTCACCCACACGGACGTGACACCTTGATGACCTAGCGCGTCTGCCACGCACGTGCAACGCGCGATCCGTTAGCCCTTCCCAACACCGTGCTGATGCGCTGCCCGGCCTCGATCAGGCGTTCCAGGTCGATACCAGTCTCGATACCCAACCCATCAAGCAGGTAAACGACATCTTCGGTTGCGACGTTACCCGTCGCGCCCTTGGCATAGGGGCAGCCACCCAAACCCGCCACTGAGCTGTCGAATATGCTGATGCCTTCAAGGAGGCTCGCATACACGTTGGCCAGGGCTTGGCCGTAAGTGTCGTGGAAGTGCCCCGCCAATTGCGCGCGGGGTATATGGCCCGCCACCACCTCGAACAAGCGTCGAACGTCACCAGCAGTACCGGTGCCGATGGTATCGCCCAGCGACACCTCGTAGCAGCCCATCTGGTGCAGGGCGCGCGCCACCGGCAGCACCTGCTCCGCACGGACCGAGCCTTCGTATGGGCAGCCGAGTACGCAAGATACATACCCACGCACCCGCACACCCTGGGCTCGCGCGGCCTCGATGATGGGTTCGAAACGTTCCAGGCTCTGCGAGATGGAACAGTTGATATTGCGCTGCGAGAACGCTTCTGACGCGGCGGCGAATACCGCCACCTCCTTGACGCCCGCCGCCACGGCATCTTCGAAGCCTCGCAGGTTGGGCGCCAGGGCTGCGTAGGTGACGCCCGCACGCTGCTCGATACTCGCGAACACCTCGGCCGAACCGGCCATTTGCGGCACCCACTTGGGTGAAACGAAACTGCCCACTTCGATGTAGGCGACGCCAGACGCTGTCAGGTCGTCCACCAGCCGTACTTTGTCGGCAACAGGGATGGGCTGGGCTTCGTTCTGTAGCCCATCGCGAGGGCCAACTTCTACCAGACGAACTTTTTCAGGCAAGGACATGATGAGGTTCCTGTAACGGTCAACCGTGGTCTTTATTGGCAAGCGTGCAAGCCAGCGCCTGTTCACAGCGCTCCTGGGCAGTGTCCAGTTCGAGTTGCATCTGGTGGATGTCGAGCATTTGCTGTTCCAGTTGGGCGCGCCGCTCGGCGATCTTGGCGAGCATGCTGTTGAGTTGCTTGAGGTTGCCGCCCGATGGGTCGTACAGCTCGATCAACTCACGGCATTCTGCCAGCGAAAAGCCGATACGCTTGCCCCGCAAGATAAGTTTGAGGCTGACCTTGTCCCGCGCCGAATAGATGCGTTCGAGGCCGCGTCGCTCGGGGCGAAGCAGCCCTTGCTCTTCATAGAAACGAATGGCACGCGTGGTGATGTCCAGCTCGCGGGACAGGTCGGAAATGCTGTAGGTCTGGGTACTCATACCAGGGCTCTGGACAGGATATGCCGCCATCCTGAAGCGTGCTTTACGTATACGTCAAGGTGAGCGACAGGAATCGAACCGCGCAACAACCGCGTGAGCGTCGATGGTCCCGGGCGTTGCAGTCGCGTTATCCTCGCCCAGCCAGAATGCTTACCTAAAAGCGTCAGCGCCCCTTTTCGATTCGACAGCCTGGCATCGATGCCAGGCCCAACGCAGGAAGCGGCTGTATGAACCCTCTCTTTGTATCCGTCAGCGCGCTGTGCCTGAGCCTGTCCTGTAACCTAGCCCAGGCCAGGCAAGTGCTGCCCGTAGCACCCGAACTTGGCTCCGGTTATCGCGCCGGCTTGCAGCCGGTGGCAGCCAAGCGTCATATGGTAGCAGCCGCCAACCCGCTGGCTAGCCAGGCTGGACAACGCATCCTTCGCGCCGGGGGCAGCGCGGTGGATGCGGCGATTGCGATGCAAATGGTACTGACACTTGTCGAACCCCAATCGAGTGGGATCGGCGGCGGTGCATTTATCCTCCACTGGGACGGGAAAAAGACGCAGGCATTCGATGGCCGGGAAACGGCGCCGTCACAGGTGACCGAACGGCTGTTTCTCGACGACAAAGGGGCACCCATACCCTTCAGGTCGGCCCAGATAGGCGGGCGAGCGGTGGGGGTGCCAGGCGTACTGCGGGCCTTGGAGCTGGCCCACAAGCAGCACGGCGTCCTGCCCTGGCAAGCGTTGTTCCAACCCGCCATCGAATTGGCCCGTACCGGCTTCCCAGTCTCGGCACGGCTACACGCGCTGCTGGAGGCTGACCCCTTCGTGGCCAGGTCGCCCAGCATGGCTGGCTATTTTCTGGACGCGACGGGGCGCCCGCTTGCGGTAGGCACACGACTGCGTAACCCCGCACTTGCCGACACATTCGAGCAGATCGCGCAGCACGGCGCGCAGGCGTTTTACAACGGCGAGGTCGCGCAGGCCATGGTGGCCGCTGTTCATAACCACGCTAACCCAGGGTATCTGTCCATCGATGACCTGAAGCACTACCGCGCCAGCGAGCGTGAACCTGTCTGCGGGCCCTACAAAGCTTGGCAGGTATGCGGCATGCCACCCCCATCCTCCGGGGGCGTGGCGGTATTGCAGACCTTGGGCATACTGGAGGCATTGCAACGCAGATCGGCCAGGGACGATCTAGCCCACCTCACACCCGTCCCCTCGACCACTGCTGCCACCTTGGAGGCGCCAGCACGCGCCGTGCACTTGGTTGCCGAAGCCGAACGACTGGTGTATGCCGATCGCGCCCAGTATCTGGCCGACAGTGACTATGTACCCGTTCCGCTCAAGGGCCTGCTCGACCCGGGCTACCTGGCACAGCGTGCCAGTCAGGTGGGTGAGCGCAGCATGAACAAGGCCAGCCCCGGCTATCCGAAGGGTGCGCTGTTGACGCTCGCGCCTGACCGATCGCCACCGCGCATAGCCACCTCCCACGTAAGCGCCATTGATGACCAAGGCAATGCCGTGGCCATGACCACCTCGGTAGAAGGCGCATTCGGCTCGCACCTGATGGTCAAAGGGTTCTTGCTCAACAACCAACTGACCGATTTTTCGTTCGTGCCCCGGGAACAGGGCAGGCCAGTGGCCAATCGCGTTCAGCCGGGTAAGCGACCCCTGTCAGCCATGGCGCCAACGTTGGTGTTCTCCCGAGGCAATGGGGCGTTGGTGGCCAGCCTTGGCTCGCCCGGCGGCTCGCAGATCATCGGTTACGTCAACAAGGCACTCATCGGGTTGCTGGACTGGCGGCTGAACCCCCAGCAAGCCGCCGGTTTGCCCAATTTCGGCAGCCGCAACGGCGCAACCGAGGTGGAATCAGGGTTGACCAGCGCTGCGTTGATCCGCCAGCTCGAGGCGTGGGGCCACACGGTAACGCCAATGGACATGACCAGCGGCCTGCAAGTCATTTGGCGAGCTGGGTCAGACTGGTCGGGGGGTGCCGACCCGCGCCGGGAGGGCGTGGCACTGGGGGACTAAGGCCAGCGTTGCGAGCTGTACAGGCGCGTGCTAGAAAACGCTCCTCCCATTCATTTGTCGAATACTCGCATGTCTCATAACGTTAAACCGAATAGGGCCTTATTCGACCTGGACCTCTTACGGGCGATCGTCGTGGTGGCCGACTGCGGCAGTTTCACCACGGCTGCCGCTCGCTTGCATTCGACCCAGTCCACCATCAGCCAGAAAGTCCGGCGCCTGGAAGACATGGTGGGGCATCGTTTACTGGTACGTGGCAACCGCGACGTGCTCCCGACCGACGCCGGGCAGACGTTGCTCGGGTACGCCCGGCACATGCTGGCCCTGAATGACCAGATGCTCGAAGCCTTGGCCGGTGCCATGGTCGGCTTCACGGTGCGCCTGGGTGTGCCCGAAGACTTCGTGGGCGGATCGACCACCCATGCCCTATCGGCCTTCAGTCGGCTCAATCCGCAGGTGAAGCTGGAGGTCACCAGTGGGCTGTGCCGGGATCTGAGCCAGGCCTACGACAATGGCGAGCTGGACCTGGTACTGCTCAAACAACGACGCAACAGTCGCGAAGGCGTCGCTTGTTGGCCAGAGCGCCTGCAATGGATCGACAGCGCGCGCCTGCCTGCCTTTGAACTGGACCCGGTGCCGTTGGTGACATTCCCGCCGCGGGGCTTGTACCGCGAGGACATGATTACCGCCATCGAGCGCAGTGGCAGGCGCTGGCGTATCAGCTTCACCAGTTCGAGCCTGAGTGGCATCCAGGCCGCGGTCGCCGATGGCATGGGCATCAGCCTGCTACCGCCGCGCGCCGCCACCACGGAGCATCGCGTGCTGGGCGTCGAGCAGGGGCTGGACGAAGTCGACAGCTATGAGATCGTCATCGTGCACCGCCCGACCGCCGATCCAACGGTCAAGGACTTGGCGCAGGTGCTCAAGCAGCTGTTGGCCGGTGGTAGCCTTTAAGTGTTTCAGGCTGTGGCACAAGGGAATGACTGCGCGATGATGCAGTCCCATGCACAACGCGGGTATGACGTCCGCCTTCACCACGCCATGGAGAACCCTATGAAAGCAGTTGTAATCGCTGCCCTGCTGGCCACTACCGGCCTGGCCCAAGCCGCCCAGACCGTCGAGCTCAAGCTGGCAGGCGCCGATGGCCCAGGCAAGTCGATCGGCACCATCAGTATCGAACAGAACAAGTACGGAACGCTGCTGACTCCGGACCTCAAAGACCTGCCACCAGGTGTGCACGGTTTCCACCTGCACCAGAATCCGTCCTGCGCACCTGCGCAGGACGCAGGCAAAACCGTGCCAGCAGGGGGAGCAGGGGGCCACTGGGACCCTCAATCGACCAACGCGCACAAAGGCCCTTATGATGACAGCGGTCACCGCGGTGACCTGCCGGCGTTGTATGTAGGTGCCGATGGCAAGGCAACCTATCCAGTACTGGCACCGCGCTTGAAGGCTGAGGACTTCAAAGGCCATGCTTTGATGGTGCACGCAGGTGGCGATAACCACAGCGACCACCCCGAGAAGTTGGGTGGCGGTGGTGCGCGCGTGGCGTGTGGGGTGGTTGAGTAACGGCGGGTTGGCGCACCCTGGTGGGTGCGCCTCGTCGACCGGCAGGCGGTCTTTTGACTTCAGCGCTTGGGGTTGAGCGTCAAGTGCACGTGACGGTTCACGTCCTTGTACAGCAGGTAGCTGAAGTTGCCAGGGCCGCCGGCATAGCAGGCCTGCGGGCAGAAGGCGCGCAGCCACATGAAGTCGCCGGCTTCTACCTCGACCCAGTCCTGATTCAGGCGGTAGACCGCCTTGCCTTCGAGAACGTAAAGCCCGTGCTCCATGACGTGGGTTTCAGCGAACGGAATGACGCCACCTGGTTGGAACGTGACGATATTGACGTGCATATCATGGCGCATGTCGGCCATGTCGACGAAGCGGGTGGTTTTCCAGCGGCCTTCGGTACCTGGCATCTCGATCACGGTAGCGTTGTCGCGATGGGTCACGAATGAGGACGGCACGTCCAGCCCCTCGACCTTCTGGTAGTGCTTGCGCAGCCAGTGGAAGGTGACATTGGCCTTGCTGTTGTTGCGCAAGCTCCATTCGGCGCCAGGCGCCAGAAACGCATAGCCCCCTGGCACCAGTGTGTGGTGCTGGCCCTCGACGGTGATGTCCAGCTCGCCCTCGACGATGAACAACACCGCTTCGGCGTTGGGGTCCAATTCAGGCCGTTCGCTCCCGCCTTCGGGCGCCACCTCGACGATGTACTGGGAGAACGTCTCGGCGAACCCTGTCAGCGGCCGGGCGATGACCCACATGCGCATCTTGTCCCAGAAGGGCAAGTGACTGGTGACGATGTCACGCATCACGCCCTTGGGAATGACCGCGTAAGCTTCGGTGAACATGGCACGGTCGGTCAGCAGCTCGGTTTGAGCCGGGTGGCCGCCGTGGGGCGCGAAATAGGCGTGGTTCGACATGAATGCTCTCGACTTGTTGTTCTATCCCCATGCCGTGGACCGCACCGGCCGGTGCGGTGCAGGGGACGTGGGCACAGGATAGGGTGGCGCGCCGAGCATCTACAAATTAAATGTTGGAATACCCGGTATTTGTTTGCTGAATACTCACCTGGCTACCCACATGGTGCGCCGTCAGGCGGTCTCCCTCGCCGAACAACTTGTGGCGCAATGTGCCATCGACGTAGCCCTTGGGATAACGGCCACGGCGCTGCAGCTCAGGAATGAGCAACTCCACGACGTGGGTCAGGTCATCAGGTTGGACAGCATAGGTGAGGTTGAAACCGTCGATATCGGTTTGATCGACCCACGCTTCCAACTGGTCAGCGACTTCGCTTGGCGTACCGACCAGGACGGGCCCGCGTCCTCCTAGCCCGATGAATTGCGCCGCTTCGCGCACTGTCCATTGGCGGCTAGGGTCAGCCGCCGTGAAGGCTGCCAGGGCCGCACGGCCTGCATCGTTTTCCACGTACTGGATCGGCGCATCAGGGTCCAGGCCATCCAGGTCGATACCGGTCCACCCTGACAGCAGGGTCAGGGCTGCTTCGATGTCGACGAAACTGCGGTATTGGGCAAAGCGTGCCTGCGCCTGCTCGTGGATGGGCGCGACGATCAGTAACGCCTGGGCATAGATCAGCACATCGTCACGCGTGCGTCCTGCCGCTTCGCTGGCCTGACGAACACCATCGGCGTAGCGCCGCAGCACCGTGGGTGTAGGCCCGCTGATGAACACGCACTCGGCATGCCTTGCAGCGAACTGCTGACCACGCGCAGATGCGCCTGCTTGAAACAAGACGGGGGTCCGTTGCGGGGAGGGCTGGCACAGGTGAATACCAGGTACCTGGAAATGCTCGCCGAGGTGACCGATGGCGTGTACACGGGTTGGCTCGACGTAACGGCCAGTCTGACGGTCCAGCACCAGGGCATCCTCGTCCCAGCTTTTTTTCCAGAGCTTGTAGAGCACCTGCAGATACTCTTCGGCCAGGTCATAGCGCTGGTCATGCCCCAGTTGTCGATCCAGCCCAAGATTACGCGCGGCACTGTTCAGGTAGCCGGTGACGATATTCCAGCCCACGCGCCCGTCGCTGAGGTGATCGAGCGTGGACATGCGCCGGGCAAAGGGGTAGGGATGCTCGTAGGTCAGCGAGAAGGTGACCCCAAAACCCAGGTGCTTGGTCACAGCGGCCATGGCCGGGACCAGCAGCATCGGGTCGTTCACCGGCACCTGAACGCCGCCGCGCAAGGCCGGGCCTGGGCTGCCTTGATAGACGTCATAGATGCCCATTACATCGGCAATGAACAATGCGTCGAACACACCGCGTTCGAGCAGCCTCGCCAGGTCGGTCCAGTAGGCCAGGCGGTTGAAATCGGTGCTGGTGTTGCGTGGGTGGCGCCACAATCCAGGCGATTGGTGGCTGGCAGCATTCATGCTGAAGGCGTTGAAGCGTATAGGGCGGGGCATAGGCTGACCTCGCCTCAGGGCAGCACGGAAGCGGGATAAACCGCTTCGGCTACGTTCAGTTTGCGGGGGATCAGGCCAAGCCCTTGGAAGGTGTCTGCCAACTTCTGTTGTTCGGCAACGATCTCTGGCGTCACCGGCACGGCGTTGTAGTTGCGTCGTTGACTCGCCACCTCCAGTACATCGGCGTTGATGCCAAGCTGCGGTGCCAGCAATGCGGCGACGTCGGCAGGTTTGTCATTGGCCCACTGGCTGGCTTTGGCCAGTTCGCTGAAGAATGTTCTGAGCAACGCCTTGTTGCTGTCCGCGAAGTGGGCGGTGGACAAATAGAAAGTGCGATTATTGGTCAAGCCGGTCCCGTCACGCAGGTTTTTCAGCCCTGGCTGACGCTCTGCTGCAGCCAGGAACGGGTCCCATAGCGTAGCGGCCTGAACGCTGCCTGACTGCAGCGCGGCTATCGCGTCGGCTGCGTTGTTGACGTACGCCGGGGTGATGTCCTGGTAACTCAGCCCTGCCTGTTGCAAAGCCACGGCCAGCAAATACTGGGCATTCCACCCCCGGCCAGTGGCCACGCGCTTGCCCTTCAGATCCTGCACGTGCGTGACAGTGTCCTGCTGGCGCACCACCAGCCCGATCCCACGTGGATAGGGCTGTTCAGCAGCCAGGTAGACCACGGATTTGCCGGCCGCCTGGGCAAACACCGAAGGCGCATCGGCAGCGTGCCCCACGTCGATGGCACCCGTACTCAACGCCTCGAGCAACTGAGGGCCCGCAGCAAATTCATGCCAGCTGACGCTCACCCCTTGAGGGGCAAGGGCCTTTTCCAGCGCACCGCTGCCTTTGAGGATGTTGAGGCTGTTGAATTTTTGGTATCCGATGCGCAGGGTGCTGTTTTCCCCCGCCTGGGCCGGTCCGGCTAACAGCAGGGCGCCGGTAAGCGAGGCCATTAGCCGTCCCAGTACTCGCCGACGTAGTGATGAAAAGAGGGGGTGGGGCATGGCGCGATCCTTGATGTTCAGTTCAACAGGAGCACCAGAAAATAAGCACATGAGCGCGCTTCTTCAATTTTTTTATTACCAATTATTAGACTGTTTAGTTATTTTTATATCCTTTTGTTTTGTAATCAGTTGTGCGCTGTCGACGTTTTTTTCACATCCCGTTGGTAGCATTCCTAGCAGAATCAAGGAGTTCTCCATGTCTACCTTCCTGCGCACACGCAGCACCCGCATCGTGCTAACCGCTACCACTGGCCTTGTAGTCGCAACCCTCGGGTTTTTCGCCTGGCAAAGCTTCTACCCCGTGCAAGCCGCCTCGGGCTGGCAGGTCGAGGTCGTGCACCGCAATGTGGACAAGGCTGCGTCACTGCTTCCCCAGGCCGACGGCAGCCTGTTGGTCAGCCAAGAGCTGGACGATGGTCGCGGCAGCATTCTCAAGATTGCTGCGGACGGTGAGCGCGAAGTGCTCGTGGACAAGCTGTCTAAGCCGGATGGCATGGTGGCGGCAAGAGGGGGCTGGGTCTTCAGCCAGGAAGGTGGCCTGGCGCCGGTGAGTCTGGCGGTCGATGGCCACGTCACACCACTTTTCGAGGGCATTGCGGTACAGGGCCTTTGGAACGAGGGCAACCACCTTTTCGCCATCGAAGACCGCAAGGGTGATGGCCGCTTGCTGCGCTATGACTGGCGCAGCGGCCAGGTGGACGTGTTGCGTGCGGGCCTGACCGAAGCCGAAGGTTTGACCCGATGCGGGGGTGGCCGGCTACTGTATACCGAGAAAGCCGAAGGGCAGGTCCGGGCGCTGTCCAAGGATGGCAAGGACCCTGTGGTGATCGATGGCCTCAACAACCCTACATTCCTGTTTTGCGACCAGCGTGGTCTCTGGATCAGTGAAGACAACACTCACCGGGCGCGGCTGCTGCGCATAAAGCCCGATGGGACTCGCCAGACCGTGCTCTCGTTTCTCAAGGCGCCGCAGTCGATCGTGGCCGATGGCAGCGGTGGTTACTGGCTTGCAGAAGGCGGACGTGATCGCGTGCTGCACCTGACCCCTCCAGCGCAGCCGGCCGCTGCGTCAAACTGAAGTCTGAAAAAAGAGTCGATGACAGCAGCCATCAATCCCCCAGTCGCTGCTCACGCGACGGGGGATAGCCGAAGTAGGCGGCGTAGCATTTGCTGAAGTGCGACACCGAGACGAAGCCGCACGCTACCGCCACCTCCATCACCGAGAGATCGGAGTACTGCAACAGGCGGCGACTCTTGGTAATGCGAAGTTCCATGTAGTAACGCCGGGGGGAGGTGCCCAACTGCGCCTGGAACAGCCGGTCTATCTGGCGTCGGGACCGGCCGCTGTAAGCCGCCAACTGGTCCAGGCTGAGGGTTTCTTCGAGGTTGTTTTCCATCAGCTCGACGATGGTGCGCAGGTGCAGACTCATCGACTTCTTGGCCCCGGGACCCACTTGGCGATAGCGCGCACCCGAGAAGGACAGAATCTCCTCGACGCCCTCTGCCAGGCCATCACCGTACAGCCGTCGTACCAGTCCCAGCATCAATTCCATCGCCCCGTTTGGGCTGGCGGCGCTCAGTCGGTCCCGGTCGAGGGTAAAGCTTGCAGGCGTGATACGCGTCTGCGGGCTACGTTCGGCAAGGCTGGCACGTTGTTCGGGGTGAACGCTGCAGCCGTAGTCATCCAGCGCTCCGGCGCGCCCGAGAAACCATGCGCCATTCCACAAGCCGCCCAGGGCCATCCCGTGGGAAGCGCAGTCCTGGAGCAAGCGGTCGAGTTCAGGGTATTTGAGCGGCGTGCGTAAGCCGCCGCAGACCACCAGCAAGTCCAAGTGCTTGAGGGCGGTCGCCGAAAGCTCGGTGGTGATCAACTCGAGCCCCAGGTCACTCAGTACGCGGTCACCGGCAAGCGACAAGGGCGTGAATTGGAAGCTGTCGGCGCGCAAAAGGTTAGCCGTGACCAGTACGTCCATGGCCACGGTGAAGCTGGCCATGGAAAAGTGTTCGAGCAAAACGAAGTCGACCCGATAGGGCGCTTCAACGCTGGCGCTGCTGGTCTTTAACCGCAGCATGTTGCTGGTGCTGCTCTTTTTGCTGAACTGACGGGGTGTGGACACGCTGGACTCCGCTTCCTGGCTTCGCACCAAAGTGTGGCCGGTGCCCCTTGGAAAGACAATCGGCAAGGTGGCTGGCGCCAATGTGCAGGTCGTGTTCAGGCATGCGCTGGGCGTCGGCCTGGGGCAGGGAGGTTGCATGCGTGCTGGCGCCGTTCAAATCCAACGGAACCCTAGGCGTTATCGGGGAATCAATAGGGTAAGTGCCAATGGGAGGAAGCTCATGGAAATCGGAACGATTTGGTTCGTGGTGGCAATCATCTTGATTTTGCTGGAGATCTGGGCGATCTGGCACATCATGGGCAGCGATCGGCGCGCCGAGCGCAAGATGCTGTGGATTGTGTTCGTGGTGTGGGCACCGTTCCCTGGCCTGCCGATCTGGGCCTGGCGCGGGCCTCGCGCAGTTAAGGGCAAGGCTGTATTGGAAGAGAAGTGAATCGCGGGCCAGGCGCGGGGGCGTCTGGCGGCATCGCTGCTGTAATTCTACTGTCACGCTCAGGGCCGCTTTCGGCTCTTGACCTCAGGTTTGCTTGAGGTTGGATACTCGGCGTTCATTCCACAGACCGAGAGCCAATGCCATGCAGACCTCCGCCTTTGACCTGAGTAACCCTCAATCGCTGTATGACCCCAGTGGCAACGGTTACTCCCATGTGGCTGACGTGATTTCCGGGAGCAGGCTGCTGTTCATCGCGGGTCAAGGTGGGGAGCAGGCCAGTGGAACGCTGTCCCCTGATTTCGCCGTCCAGGCTCGACAGGCCATTGCCAATCTGGCGCTGGCCTTGTCCAGCAAAGGCGCGGGTCTTGAGCACGTGTGCAAGCTCACACTGCTTATCGTCGATCATAGCCAGGCACGCCTCAAGCAATGGGTGGACGCCGTAGACCGCGCCTGGGGCCAGGCTACCAAACCTACCTGCACGCTCATACCGGTTCCGCGACTGGCCCTGGACGGGATGCTAATCGAGGTGGATGCCGTAGCGGCGCTGCCCGCCTCCTCCCAAGGTAGGTAGCGCCAACGACTCGCTGTGTAGTAAACCTCTAATCAGGTTTGCGCCTCCTGCGCGATGAGCACAGCAGTTCTCAGAGGTGACCACACCATGAGCACGACCTCTTCCCCGATCGACCGGCCGTTACTGAGCGCCTGGTTCTGGCCGGCCATGTTCAGCTTGATGGCCTTCGCCGCCAATTCGGTACTTTGCCGGCTGGCGCTCAAGGATGGCGCCGTCGACGCCATCACCTTCACCGCACTGCGCCTGGGCAGCGGCGCCTTGTGCCTGTGGTGGCTGGTGCGGCTGCGCAACCCCTGTTCAGGGGCTGCCGGCAGTTGGAGAGGCGGTCTGGCGTTGTTTTGCTACGCCTTTCTGTTCTCCATTGCCTACCTTGATTTGAGCGCGGGCGTAGGGGCATTGCTCTTGTTTGGTGCCGTTCAGCTGACCATGTTCGGCGTGGCGGCGGTGCGTGGAGAACGGATCAGCCTGCGCGCGTTGTCAGGCATGCTGATGGCTTTTTCAGGCCTGGTCGTTTTGCTGCTGCCTGGCAGCCACGCACCTACACTGACGAGCGCCTTGCTGATGGTAGCCGCGGGCATGGCATGGGGTCTCTATACCTTGCTGGGCCAGGGGTCACCTCGGCCGCTGGCGGACACGGCAGGCAACTTCGTTCGCAGCGTGCCCTTCCTGGCGTTGTGCACGCCGCTGATCGCTCTGGGTGCCGAGCTACGGTTCTCGACGGCCGGCGTGTTCTTCGCGGTGTGCTCTGGGATGCTGGCATCGGCGGCAGGTTATGCCGTCTGGTACAGCGTGGTGCGGCGCATCAGCGCTCAACAGGCCGCCACGTTGCAACTGAGCGTCCCGGTGATCGCCTCGCTGGGTGGGGTGTGGGTGATCGGAGAGGCGCTGTCGCTACGTGCCATAGGTGCCTGCGCGATAGTACTGGGCGGGGTGGCTATCGCTGTAACGGCTCCCCGTCTACAGGCACCGACACAGGCTTGAGGTGGCCCAATGGTCGGCAAAGCCTGAGCATGAGCAGGCTTGCCTAGAAGAAACTGCGCTGGGCCTTGAGTGTCACCACGCTCTCGCAATAGGTGTTGATCCCCGAATAAGCATCGCAGCCGCCACCGGTCAGGTTCGAGTCGCTGTAGATCAGGTTCAGGTCCAGGCCCAACCAGGGCCGCGACAGCTGCATGGACCAGTCGGAGAAACCGTTGACCTGGCTGCCGTCGCCAATCGTGAACGGGGTGCCGAGCCGATGATGTGCAAGCTTGACCGTCAGGTCGGCATTGAGCAGGGGAACCTGCCCGAAATCGGCATACAAGGTGCCGATCCGGTTGCTTGGGTTGTCACGCAATGCCCCGCCGAAGCGGCTGCCCATGATCGAAATACCCCCATACAGCGCATGGCTCTCTGCGCCTGCGATGTTGGGTTGGCTGTAGTGAATGACGCCGATCTCGTAACCCAAGGTACTGTCGAAGTGATGCTTGTAGCCCACGTAGTTATCGACCCGCAGGGTGGACCCTGGCGCCACGCCCATGCTGGGTGTGTACTGCCCTACGTACCACCCGCTGGTGTGACTGAAGTCCAGGCCGCCATGAAAGGCGCCGGTAGCGGCTGGGGAAATAAGCCCCTGGGCCATGCTGCGGGTAGGGGTCGTACTGAGGGTAAAGTCGAAGTCGCCCACTTCACGTTTGATCTGCTGGGCCAGGAGCGTGGGGCTGAACAGCAGGGCCGCGCTCAGCACTAGAAGGGGCCTGGTCATGGTCGGCTTCCTGAAGGGCTTGCAGTAGAGCCTTGAAGGATACCGGGCCTGGCCCCAGGAGGAAACCTCATGGCCTGCTCAAGTACGCAATTGCCTGTCGCGACGTGCAAAAAAAGCGCGCTCCCTGAGGAGCGCGCCTTGGACATTGCGCAGCTTCGGTGATCAGGCCACTTTCACGATCCAGCCTGCCGGCGCTTCAATGTCGCCGCTCTGAATGCCGGTCAGCTCGTTGTAGAGCTTCTGGGTAACGGGGCCGACCTTCTCAAGGTCGTGGAACACATGCAGCTTGCCGTTATACTCGATGCCGCCGATGGGGGTGATCACCGCCGCGGTACCGCAGGCACCTGCCTCGATGAAGCGATCCAGCTGGCTGATTTCCACATCCCCTTCGATGACAGTCAGGCCCAGGCGAGACTGCGCCAGCTCCATCAGGGACAAGCGGGTGATGCCGGGCAGTACCGAAGCCGACTTGGGCGTCACGAATTCGTTATTGGCCGTGATGCCGAAGAAGTTGGCCGAGCCCACTTCCTCGATCTTGGTATGGGTCAACGGGTCGAGGTAGATGGCATCGGCGAAGTTGGCCTTTTTCGCTTCATAGCCTGGCTGCAGGCTGGCCGCATAGTTGCCACCGACCTTGGCAGCGCCGGTACCTTGCGGGGCAGCCCGGTCGAAGCTGGAGATCTGGAAGTTGTGGGGCTTCATGCCGCCTTTGAAGTACGAGCCTACCGGGATGGCGAAGATGGAAAAGATGAACTCCGGCGCGGTGCGCACGCCAATGTTGTCACCCGTGCCGATGACGAATGGGCGCAGGTACAGGGCGCCTTTGCCGTGGGGTGGCACGAAGCGCTCATTGGCCTTGACGACCTGCTTGCAGGCTTCGATGAACACGTCTGTAGGCACGTGGGGCATCAGCAGGCGCGCGCAGCTGCGCTGCATGCGGGCAGCATTCTGGTCGGGGCGGAACAGGTTGATCGAGCCATCCTTGCAACGGTAGGCCTTCATGCCTTCGAAGCACTGCTGGCCGTAATGCAGGGCCGTGGAGCCTTCGCTGATATGCAGCACGTTGTCTTCGGTCAGGGTGCCTTCATCCCACGCGCCATCGCGCCAGACAGACAGATAGCGTTTATCGGTCTTGATGTAGTCGAAGCCGAGCTTGTCCCAGTTAATGCTTTCGTTGCTCATGACACCCTCGTTGTCTTGCAAGTGCCCACGTTGGGGCTGCTGTTATATGCGCACACGCCACCTTAATACATCTTCGCCGGATCGGAAATGTCCTATCACGACTTGGCATGCGGCTGCGCAAGGTGCAGATAGCGGTCGAGCTCGAGCGCATCGAGCAACACCTGGTCGTGGGAAGCGATGATCAGCGCGCCGGTGAACTTCTCCAGCATCCTTTCCAGGGCCTGGAGCGATGGCAGGTCAAGGTGGTTGCCAGGTTCGTCCAGTAGTAGCAGTTCTACCGGGCGCCTGCGGTACAGAATCGCTGCCAGGGCCGCCTTCATGCGCTCGCCTCCACTGAGCAGCCTGCTGGGCAGCACGACACGCGCAGCGTCCAGGCCCAACTGAGCCAGCAGCATGCGGGCACGGCTCGGATCCAGTGCCAGGTTGGCCTGTTGCACGTGTTCCAGCGCGCTCACGTCGGCAGACAACACGCTGCAGTGCTGGTCGAGCAGCGCTGTTTCGCCTGCGACCAGGAGGTTGCCTGCAGGCGCTGGCAACTGGCCGGCGATCATCTTCAGCAGGGTGCTCTTGCCACTGCCATTGACGCCGGTGAGGGCGCAGCGTTGGCCCTGACGCAGGCTGAATTCGATGGGTACCGATGTGCCATGCGGCAGGCGCAAGGTTTGCAGCACTAACACTTGCCGCTGGACGCTGGGCTCAAGCGCTGGCGCGTGCACGGTAATTTCGCAGGCGCTTTCGACCGCTTGCGCAGCTTCGCGCACCCTGTCGGTCAGCCGTTGCTCGGCCTCCCGATGGCGTCGGCGCTGCTTGCCAAGTGTCGCCTGACTGCCTTGCTGTCGGTGATCGACCAGGATCTTGGCTTGGTTGACGTGCTTGGCCTTGCGCCCCGCCCGGGCCTGCGCTTTGTCCAGTGCCTGGCGTTGCTGCAGCAGAGCTCTGGCTTGCTGCTGTTGGGAGCGCTTGAGGTACTCCAACTGCTGAGCAGCTTGCGTGGTTTCGCAGCGCTTTTGCGCGTGATAGTGGCTGAAGTTGCCGCCATAGGCTTTCAGACCCAGGCTTGACAGTTCGAGAATACCGTCCATGTGATCGAGTAGAGACCGGTCATGGCTTATCACGAGCAGGCCGCGGTTCCAGGTTTGCATCATCGCCAGCCATTGCGAGCGGCCGTGGTCGTCAAGATGGTTGGTAGGTTCATCGAGTATCAGGAAGTCGGCCTCGCTCAACCAGGCACCCATCAGCGCCACACGCATGGCTTGCCCGCCGCTCAGGGTATGAACAGGGCGTTGCAGCTCCAAGTGACCCAGGCCATGGCGATGCAGGTGGGCGCGCAGGCGCTCGGGCGCATCCCAGCGCTCGCCAACGGTGTCGAAGTCAGCCGCCTCTAGGCTGCCCATCTGGATTCGTTCGAGCGCTGCGATCAATGGGCCCATCTGGGCCAGATCGGCTACGGTCTTGCTGGTGTCGATCACCTGTTGATCGACAAGATGGACACGGCCAAAGCGCCGGCACGTGCCGCTGCTTGGCAACCGCCGGCCAGCGAGGAGTTGGCCAAGCAGGCTCTTGCCAACGCCGTTGCGACCCACCAATCCGGTTCGGGTACTGTCGAAGGTCTGTGTTAGATCGGTGAACAGTGGCCTGCCATCTGGCAAGACCAGGGTGACGCTGTCCAGCGTAAGGATAGACGTAGTCGTCATGTGCAACTCCACGAATGCCGCGACATTTCCGGTGGCGACCGGAAAGTGAAGACTGGCCGTCTAACAGACGGCGGCATCAATGGCGCATTGGACGAATACCTCGTGATGGGGACGTGGAAAGAGTAGAGGAGGCTGGGCGGCGCGTAAAGTGGGGCAGACGCTGAGGGGAGTGGTGAGTGCCTTGCACTTATTCTTTTGGTTGAAGCGGCCGCTCCTGCACACGTACTGCGCTACGCTCAGCGCTGTGCCCCTGTGTGAACCAGAGGATGCTCGCCGCCTACCAGCAGTGCGGCGCCCCCACAGCCTCGACAACGGTTGACCACCCGACGGCCACTGCGTAGCCTTGGCCGTTCGAGGTTCTTCGGCCAGGCCGGAGCTAAGACGGGAACGCGGTTCAAGCCGCGGCTGCCCCCGCAACTGTAGGCACCATCGATGAGTCGACACTGCCACTGCGCCAGGCGCGGGAAGGCGTCTTCTCCCAAGCCCGGTCCTGATGACCGTGCCTGGCGCGGGTGCAAGCCAGGAGACCTGCCTCGCAACGTTTTCGACTTTAAACCGGGCGGGGTGATCCGGTGGCGAACATGCCCGGCCAGTCTGGTCGACGGCACTCGTCCTGCATGCCCGCGCCATTCTGCCAAGGGCACTGCAACATGAAAACACTGGCCAAGCTCCCCGTTACCATCGTCACCGGCTTCCTGGGCTCGGGCAAAACCACCCTGTTGCGCCACATGCTCGACAATGCCCAAGGGCGACGCATCGCCGTGATCGTCAACGAATTCGGCGAGCTGGGCATTGATGGCGACATCCTCAAGCAGTGCAGCATCGGTTGCACCGAAGAAGAGGCCAATGGCCGCGTGTACGAACTGGCCAACGGTTGCCTGTGCTGCACCGTTCAGGAAGAGTTCTTCCCGGTGATGCGCGAACTGGTGGCGCGCCGCGGCGACCTGGACCATATCCTGATCGAAACCAGCGGCCTGGCTCTGCCTAAGCCACTGGTCCAAGCCTTCCAGTGGCCTGAGATCCGCACCGCCTGCACCGTCGATGCGGTGATCACCGTGGTCGACAGCCCTGCCGTTGCCGCAGGCACTTTCGCCGCCTATCCGGACCAAGTCGACGCCCAGCGCAAGCTGGACCCTAACCTGGACCACGAGTCCCCTCTGCACGAGCTGTTCGCTGACCAACTGGCCAGCGCCGACCTGGTCGTGTTGAACAAAGCCGATCTGATTGACGCCGACGGCCTGGCCAAGGTACGTGCCGAGGTCGCTGAAGAGCTGCCAGCGGCCGTCAAAGTTATCGAAGCCAGCAGTGGCAAATTGCCGCTGGAGGTGTTGCTGGGCCTGGGCGCCGAGTCCGAGCAGCACATCGACGCCCGCCCGACCCACCACGATGCCCATCACGACGGCGATGACCATGACGATCATGACCATGATGCCTTCGATTCCATCTCCATCGACCTGCCCGAATCCGATGAGCGAGTGCTGATCGAGGCGCTCAACCAACTGGTGGTCGAGTACGGCATCCTGCGCGTCAAAGGTTTCGCCGCCATTGCCGGCAAGCCGATGCGCTTGCTCATCCAGGGGGTAGGCACGCGCTTTGACAAGCACTTCGACCGCGCCTGGCGTGCCGAAGAACCGCGCATCACACGCCTGGTGCTGATCGGTCAGGACCTTGACCCTGCCCAGCTCGAAGCGCGTCTGCGCCAGGCCTTGGGCGCCTGACCCATGCACCTGCTGCGGACCCAGCCCGGCGGCTTCGTGCCGGACGACAGCATCGCCGACCTCGGCCAGACCCCTGCCGAACTGGTCATCCTCTGCAGCGGTGATTCGCACCTGGCCCTGCTCGCCGACAGCGCCGAGCAACTGCCCGGCGACTTCCCAAGCCTGCGCCTGGCCAACCCCATGCAGGTGCAGAACCACGCCTCGGTCGACCTTTATGTCGATCAGGTCTTGCAGCATGCCAAGGTCATCCTGGTGTCGCTGCACGGCGGCGTGGGGTACTGGCGCTACGGCGTGGAACAGTTGGTCACGCTCGCCGCGCGCGGCGTGCACGTGATCCTGGTGCCCGGCGACGACCGTCCCGACCCGGAACTGACCGGGCTCGGGTCCGTGCAGGGGGAGCAAGCCGAGCAGTTGTGGCACTACCTGCGCCAAGGTGGCAAGGCCAACGCACTCAACCTGTTCTATTACCTTGCCAGTCAGTGGCTGGACCGTGACTATTGCTGGTCCGAGCCGCGGGCGTTGCCCCGCACCTCGGTCTACCACCCTCAGGTGGGCAGTGGGGCGCTGGAGGACTGGTTCCCACACTGGGATACCGATTATCCGGTGGCGCCAATACTGTTTTATCGTTCGCACCTGCAGGCGGCGAACACGGCCTTCATCGATGTGTTCTGCCAGCGCCTGCAGGCAGCAGGTTTGAATCCGTTGCCCATTGCGGTGGCCAGCCTGAAGGAAAGCGCCTGCCTGGAACAGGTTGAGGCATGGCTCGACATTGTCGGCGCCGAGGTGGTGCTCAATACCACCGGTTTTGCCCTGTCCAGCCCTGAGCGTCCTAACCTGCGCCCGCTAAGACGAGACATACCCGTGTTGCAGGCCATTTGTGCGCAGGACAACCAGCCGGGTTGGGAGGCCAGCGAGCAGGGCTTGGGCGCACGTGACCTGGCCATGCACATTGTGCTGCCCGAACTGGACGGGCGCATCATCACACGGCCGGTCAGCTTCAAGGACATGGCCTGGCACAGCGAGCGCAGCCAATCGGATGTGGTGTGCTACCGCGCGCACCCCGAGCGCATGGATTTTGTGGCCGAGCTGGCACGGCGCTGGGTGACCCTGGCGCGCCAGCCCAATGCGCACAAACGCGTGGCGTTGATTCTGGCCAACTATCCCACGCGCGATGGGCGCATCGGCAATGGCGTTGGCCTGGACACGCCGGCTGCGGCGCTCAATATCTTGCGTGCGCTGCGCACTGAAGGGTACCCGGTCAGCGAGCTGCCCGAGAGTGGCACCCAGCTAATCCATCACTTGCTGGGCGGTGTGACCAACGACCTCGACCACATCGACCAACGGCCCTGCGCCCAGAGCATGAGCCTGCTCGATTACCAGGCAGCCTTCGACCGCCTGCCTGCCGCCAACCGCAAGGCGGTACTGGAGCGCTGGGGGCCACCCGAGCAAGACCCGATGTTCCGCGAGGGCCGCCTGATGGTGGCAGGGGTGCGCATGGGGATGACCTTCGTCGGCATCCAGCCAGCACGTGGTTATCAGCTAGACCCCAGCGCCGTTTATCACGACCCGGACCTGGTGCCACCCCATGGGTACCTGGCGTTCTATTTCTGGCTACGGCATGGGTATGCCGCCGACGCCGTCATCCATGTCGGCAAGCACGGCAACCTGGAATGGCTGCCGGGCAAGGGGGTAGGGCTGTCTGATACATGCTGGCCGGATGCGCTGCTCGGCCCGCTGCCCAACATCTATCCGTTCATCGTCAACGATCCGGGTGAGGGCGCGCAGGCCAAGCGGCGCACGCAAGCGGTGATCATCGATCACCTGATGCCGCCGCTGACCCGCGCCGAGACCTATGGCCCGCTGCGCCACCTGGAGCAATTGGCCGATGAATTCTACGAAGCACAACTGCTCGACCCGCGTCGCGCCCGGGAGCTGCAACGCGACATCCTCGAACTGGTCAGGACCCATCACATCGACCGGGAATTGCAGCTCGAAGGGCAGCTTGACGATGCAACCGTCTGGTTGCCACGCCTGGACACCTACCTGTGCGACCTCAAGGAATCGCAGATCCGCGATGGTTTGCATGTATTCGGCCAGTCGCCCGAGGGCCGATTGCGCCTGGATACGCTGCTGGCACTGCTGCGTGTCGAGCGTGGCGATGGCCGTGGCGGCAATGCGAGTGTGTTGCGCGCCCTGGCCAAGGCACTGGTCCCCGGCTTCGATCCGCTGGACTGCGACCTTGGGCAACCCTGGGAAGGCCCACGGCCTCTGCTACTGATGAACATCAGCGACCAGGCCTGGCGCACGGCCGGCGATACGCGCGAGCGCCTCGAACTGCTGGCATTGCAGGTTATCGAAGGTGCGCTCGACGGCTCGCTGCCAGCGTTGGAGGTGGAACTTGGAGCGCCCGTCCAGGCCGTTGTCGATCATCTGCTCGCTACAGTGGCGCCGAGCCTGGACGCCTGCGGCGCCGCCGAGATGAATGGGTTGCTTGCAGCGCTAGCTGGGCGCTTCGTGCCGGCCGGTCCTAGCGGCGCACCCAGCCGTGGGCGGCTTGACGTGCTGCCCACAGGCCGCAATTTCTACACCGTCGACGTGCGTAACTTGCCGACCACGACAGCGTGGCGGCTAGGCTTTACGTCGGCCAACCTGATACTCGAACGTCATTTGCAAGATCATGGTGACCACTTGCGTCAGCTCGGGCTGTCGGTGTGGGGAACCGCGACCATGCGTACCGGTGGGGACGACATTGCCCAGGCCATGGCGCTGATGGGCGTGCGCCCAGTGTGGGCCACCGGCAGCCAGCGGGTCGACGATTTCGAGATACTGCCACTCAGCCTGCTGGATCGTCCGCGGGTGGACGTGACGCTGCGGGTGTCGGGTTTCTTCCGGGACGCCTTTGGCAGCCTGATCCGCCTGTTCGATGCTGCCGTCCAGGCCGTGGCCGGACTTGATGAGCCCGATGATCTTAATCCGTTGGCTGCGCGCGTGCGCGGTGAGCGTCTGGCCTTGCAGCAGCAGGGCCTAGACGCTGAGCAGGCGGCTCGACAGGCCGGTTGGCGCGTCTTCGGCGCCAAGCCCGGTGCCTATGGGGCTGGCATCCAGAATGCGATTGATGGGCGGCTGTGGCAGACCCGTGAAGACCTGGCCGAGGTCTACCTGAACCATGGCAGCTATGCCTATGGCGCCCAGGACGAGGGGACGCCGGCCAGGGCGCAGTTCGTCGAGCGCCTGAGCAAGGTGCAGGCAGTGCTGCAAAATCAGGACAACCACGAACATGACGTGCTGGATTCCAATGACTACTACCAGTTTCAGGGCGGCATGCTGGCGGCCACAGAAACGCTGGCCGGCGCGTCCGTGGCCAGTTACCACGGCGACCACAGCCAGGTGGACCGACCGCGCATCCGTACATTGAAGGAAGAACTCAACCGCGTGATCCGCGCGCGCGCGCTGAACCCCAAGTGGATCGATGGCGTCAAACGCCACGGCTACAAAGGGGCGTTCGAGATGGCGGCGACGGTCGACAACCTGTTCGCCTTCGACGCCACGACGCACCTGATCGACGATCACCATTACCAGTCGCTGGCCGATGCCTACGTGCTGGACCCGGCGACCCGCGACTTCATGCGCGAGCACAACCCGCAGGCGCTGCGCGACCTCACCGAGCGGCTGATCGAGGCGCAGCAACGCGGCCTCTGGCAGTCCCCCGGCGAGTACCGCGATGCCCTGGAAGAACAGCTGCTCGATGGCGAGGAACAGGCTTGAAATGAACGACGCTGCACAATTTCCTCTGGCCGCCGTAGTGGGCGCCGACGATTTGAAGTTGGCCCTGTGCCTGACGGCCATCGATCCCAGGATCGGCGGGGTGCTCATCGAAGGCCCGCGTGGCATGGCCAAGAGCACCCTGGCCCGCGGCCTGGCTGACCTGCTGGGCGATGGGCCTTTCGTGACCTTGCCGCTGGGCGCCAGTGAAGAGCGCGTGGTGGGCACACTCGATTTGGATGCCGCACTCGGGCAGGGCAAGGCGCAGTTCTCCCCCGGCGTGCTGGCCCAGGCCAATGGTGGCGTGCTCTATGTCGATGAAGTCAACCTGCTGCCGGACACCTTGGTCGACCTGTTGCTCGATGTCGCCGCCAGTGGTACCAACCGCATCGAACGCGACGGCATTTCCCATCGTCACGATGCCCGCTTCGTCTTGATCGGGACCATGAACCCCGAGGAAGGCGAGTTGCGCCCTCAGCTACTCGATCGCTTCGGTCTGAATGTGGCGCTCGACGGTCTACCCGCGCCTGATGCACGGCAACAGATCATCCGGCGCCGGCTGGCCTTCGACCATGACCCCCTGGCGTTTTGTGCCCAGTGGGCACCGGCCCAGGAGGCCTTGCGTAAGCGCTGTCAGGCAGCGCGCCAGGCGCTGGACGACATTGCACTGGATGACCGGACCTTGGCCAGCATCACCGAACGCTGCTTCGCCGCTGGAGTCGATGGGCTGCGGGCCGATCTGGTGTGGCTGCGCGCGGCCCGCGCCCACTGCGCATGGCGCGGGGCGGCGGCCATCGAGGCGGCAGATATCGATGCGGTGGAAGATTTTGCCTTGCGCCATCGCAGGCAATCGCCCGCCCAGGCTACTGCGCCCGCAGCGCCCGAGCAGCCGCAGTCACAGACCGGCAACAGCTCGGCCGAGAAGGGCGAGCAGGGGGACTGGGGGGCTTTGGCCCCGCAGCCTGTGGCAAGCGGGCCAAGGCGTGAGGTGCCGAACTGGGCAAAAAAGCCCTGAGCATCCGTCAGCCGGCCAAGACGACGGGTGCGCAAGCAGGCAAGGGCGCGCGCTCAGGTGCAAGCCGCGGTCGAGCCCAGGCAGCCAGTGCTGGCCGGGTCGCCTGGTTACAAAGCCTATTGAAGGGCCGGCCCAGGCACCGCGACGATTTATGCTGGCACACCCGCAGGGGCGCACCGGCCCAGCTATGGCTGATCATCGTCGATGCCTCCGCTTCGACACGTCGTCATCAGGCGCTCGCGCACACCAAAGGACTATTGGCCACGTTATTCGACCATGCCTACCGCCAGCGGGCACGGCTGGCTTTATTGACGGCAAGTGGCAGTGCCCCACAATGGCAGCGCCATGGGCTCAAAGCTTCGGCGGCGCTGCAACCCTGGCTGCAGGCGCTGGGCGCGGGAGGCGGCACGCCGTTGCTGCCGGCGCTGGAGCAAGCAAGGCAGTGGCTGGGCGCGCGGCGCAAGGCCCATCCTAACGAGGAAGTACGCTGCCTGGTGTTCACCGACGGCCGCCTGCAGCAATGGGGTACCGTCGAGCCCTTGCCGTGCTGCACATTGCTGGTGGACATGGAACTGACACCGGTCCGCCTGGGCCGTGCTCGCCTTCTGGCACAGCAATTGGCAGCGGACTATCAACACCTGCTAAGTTTCGAAGCGGTGAAGTAACAGCGGTGTGGTGCGGCAACAAGTCGCACGCAAGAAGGGTAAACAGGGACGGCTGGAAGTGCATGTGCGTGGCAGAGCACGCACATGTCGAAGCTGTTCATTTACTTGGGCATCGACCAAGGCTGCAGGTGGTAGCCTTTTTCACAAAGTTCAGCGCGTACTTCTTCGATCAGGTTAAGCCACTGGGCTTTGTCAGAATAAGTTTGCGAGGTTACCTGCTTGCTGCCGATGCGGGCGCTGGTACGGTCGATGACCGCCAGGCTCAGGTCGCCAGTGCCGTTGGGGGCGTCCCAGGCCACGCAGTGGAAGGGTTCGAAGGCGTGGTCGGCGATCAGCAGTGCTTCGTTGACACGGAGCGGGGCATTCATGGTTCGGTCTCTCTGTGGTCCCAAACATTCAAGTGACGTCCGCGTTGCTTCAAGGTCGCCTCATGTATCGCGAAATGCAGCGCGGGGTTATGTGTACTGATGCTCGACAACCGGCATCGAGTCACATGGGTACAGCAAAATAATCAACGATTATTCATTTTTCGTTCTAACGCGCCCCATGTGAGGACGTTACCCATCGAAAATTCCCCCGCCAAGTTACGAAAAGCCGTATTGGCAGACAAACGGTCATAGGCACCGTCAACTTCATTGCTACTGTTATTCGGGCGCCACAACTTACTGTTTTACTTCAAGAAACCAATAATTGGCGCCAAGGATCGGTCATGCAACAAACCGCAGTGCAACGCCGCCTGCTCATCGTCGATCCTTGTGACGATTGCCAGCGCCTGACGCCTGGCTTGCTAGAGGCTGGGTGGGATGTCGACAGCTGCACCTTGGCGCAGGCATTGGAACATCGCTGCGATGTAGGCGTATTGCGCCTGGATGAGGCGCATCTCAAACACCCGGACGTGGTCAAGGACATGATCAAGCGCAGCAACACCGAGTGGATCGCGGTACTGAGCGCCGAACAACTGCGCTCCCCGGCCTTCGGGGATTTCGTCTGTGAATGGTTTTTTGATTTCCATACCTTGCCCTTCGATGAGTCGCGGGTACAGGTCACCCTGGGCCGGGCCTTTGGCATGGCGCGGCTGCGTGGCAAGGGCACGGTCAAGGCGCTCGACACCCAAGACGAGTTGCTGGGCGAGAGCCGGCCGATTCGAGAGTTGCGCAAACTGCTGGGTAAGCTGGCACCGACCGAGTCGCCTGTGCTGATCCGCGGCGAAAGCGGCACGGGGAAGGAGCTGGTGGCGCGTACGCTACACCGCCAATCGCAGCGTAGTGGCCAGCCGTTCGTGGCGATCAACTGCGGGGCCATCCCCGAGCACTTGATTCAGTCCGAACTGTTCGGGCACGAAAAGGGCGCATTTACAGGTGCCCATCAACGCAAGATCGGGCGCATCGAAGCGGCTAACGGCGGCACGCTGTTTCTCGATGAAATAGGCGACCTGCCGCTGGAGTTGCAGGCCAACCTGCTGCGCTTTCTCCAGGAAAAGCACATTGAGCGGGTGGGGGGCAGTCAGCCAGTACCGGTGGATGTGCGGGTGTTAGCCGCCACCCACGTGGATTTGGAGAGGGCCATCGAGCAGGGCCGCTTCCGGGAAGACCTGTACTACCGCCTGAACGTGCTGCAGGTGGTGACCGCTCCGTTACGCGACCGCCATGGCGATTTGCCGATGCTGGCCAACCATTTTGCCCATTTCTACAGCCTGGAAACCGGCAGGCGGCCTCGCTCCTTCAGTGAGCATGCGCTAACGGCAATGGGGCAGCACGATTGGCCCGGTAACGTGCGTGAATTGGCCAACCGGGTGCGCCGCGGGCTGGTGCTTGCCGAAGGGCGTCAGATCGAGGCCAAGGACCTGGGTTTGCAGCCATTTGCGCAACAGCCGCCGCTGGGCACCCTGGAAGAGTACAAGCACAAGGCCGAGCGCCAGGCGTTGTGCGATGTGCTGGACCGTCACAGCGACAACCTCAGCGTTGCAGCCAAGGTGCTGGGCATCTCACGGCCGACCTTCTACCGTTTGTTGCACAAGCACCAGATTCGCTGAAGGCGCAGGCGGCGTACGACGCGCCTCAGTGAGGCGCGCGGACGATGGTCTTGAGCAGATCTTCCGGGCTGATGTGGCCGACGACCTGGGCCACGGCGCTGCCAGGGGTCGGCAAGTCGATGATGTGGTTCTTCATCTTGCCGATCACATGCATCTCGCAGGGTTTACAGTCGAACTTCAGGGTCAGTACTTCATCCCCTTGAACCAGCTGCATCGGCGCCACCTTGGTGCGCACTCCGGTCACCCCTTTGGCCTGTTTGGGGCACAGGTTGAAGGAGAAGCGCAGGCAGTGCTTGGTGATCATCACCGGCACCTCACCATGCTCCTCATGGGCTTCATACGCCGCGTCGATCAACTGCACCCCATGGCGGTGATAGAAATCCCGGGCTTTCTGGTTGTAGACGTTGGCCAGGAACGATAGGTGCGACTCGGGATACACCGGCGGCGGCGAGGTTTCCGGCTTGCGCCGGCCATGGGGGTGCGCCTGGATGCGTTGCTCGGTCAGCGTCTCGATGGCCTGCCGGCGCAGGGCCTTGAGCTGCGAGTTGGGAATGAAGAACGCCTGGGGGGCATCCAACTCGATGCTGTCGGCGTGGTAGAGCGTGGTGCCGAGTTGGCCAAGCAGGTCATGCAGCTGGTCCAGTGCTTGCTCTGGCTTGTTCGCCGGGCCGAATGGGCCATCCAGGGCGACTTGCACATGCACGCCTTCCTCGCTGGTCACGTTCAGGGTCAAGCGCTCCTCGCGTAATACCGCCTGCCAACGTACGCCGATGCGGCGCTCGGCCGAGGTCCGTTGCAGGGCCTGCTGCCAGTTGTGGTCCAGATTGCGCGAAAGCGGATGGTTTGGCCTTAGCTTGTGCAGCCCGGCAGGCATCTCGTTCGGTTCCACTCGGTAGCGCCAGCGTTTTTGACCGTCTTCTTCGAACTCGCCGCATGCCTCGGCGATGTTGGCCCTGAACCCCATCACTTCGCGCTTGACCAGCACATTGAGGCCATCGCGGTTGGTCAAGGGTACGTCGGTGACGACCTGCAGGTCGCGCTTGCCCACTTTCTCCACCACACCCACCGGCAGGCCGGTGAAAGTAGGGGAGTCGAAGGCGCCGATATCGACCTTGCGGTCAGTCACGAAGTAGTCGGTGCTGCCGCGGTGGAAGGTTTTGTCCGGGTCCGGTACGAAGAAGTGCGCGGTACGACCGCTGGAAGCGCGGGCCAGGGCAGGGCGGTCTTCCAGGATGGCGTCGAGCTCCTTGCGGTAATGGGCCGTGATGTTCTTCACATAGCCCATGTCCTTGTAGCGCCCCTCGATCTTGAACGAGCGCACGCCGGCATCGACCAGGTCGCGCAGGTTGGCGGTCTGGTTGTTGTCCTTCATCGACAGCAGGTGCTTTTCGAACGCCACTACCCGACCTTGGTCGTCCTTGAGCGTGTAGGGCAGTCGGCACGCCTGGGAGCAGTCGCCCCGGTTGGCGCTGCGACCGGTCTGGGCGTGGGAAATGTTGCATTGCCCGGAGAATGCCACGCACAGCGCACCATGGATGAAGAACTCGATGGCGGCGTCGGTTTCGGCGGCGATCGCACGGATTTGCTGCAGGTTCAGCTCGCGTGCAAGTACCAGCTGAGAAAAGCCGGCCTGGTCGAGAAACTTGGCCCGCTCCAGGGTACGAATGTCGGTCTGGGTACTGGCATGCAGCTCGATGGGTGGAATGTCGAGCTCCATGACCCCCAGGTCCTGCACGATCAGCGCATCGACGCCGGCGTCGTACAGCTGGTGAATCAGCGCGCGCGCCGGCTCCAGCTCGTTGTCATGCAAGATGGTATTGATGGTGGTGAACACGCGCGCATGGTAGCGATGGGCGAATTCGACCAACTCGGCGATATCGCCCACCTCGTTGCAGGCGTTATGACGGGCGCCAAAGCTAGGGCCGCCGATATAGATGGCATCGGCGCCATGCAGGATGGCCTCGCGGGCGATGGCCACGTCGCGGGCAGGGCTGAGCAGTTCCAGGTGATGCTTGGGAAGGGACATGTCGTTATGGTTTCGGCTGTCACGGTATAGCCGGGCATTGTACCGACGATTCGGCCGGGCGACACCATCGGGCTGCGCTGGTCGGATGAATGCCTCTTGTCAGGCTGCGCCTGTGTTTCAACGACCTGGTATTTATGGCAGTTGCCTACAGTAGGCTCTCTGGACAGAGTAGGGCTGACAAGTCCATTGATGCAGGGAGGTGTATAACATGCTCAGGCCGGCATCCGCTTCAGGGCGTTGTCGCTTAACCCTTGTCACGCCTACGGCCTATACCCCGTATGGCTATAGCGCCATCGCACGCCTTTCCCAAACGGGTTACGTTGGGGCGGTACAGGAGGGGCTGCGGGGCTGTTATGGGTTTGGCCAGGGCTATAGATACCTCAACAGTGTCATGATGAGATTTGAAACACCCGATTCGTTGAGTCCGTTCGACCAAGGCGGCCTCAACGCCTATGCGTATTGCGCAGGCGATCCAGTCAATCACGTCGACCCAACTGGACACCTATTGGAAAGATTGAAGTTTTGGAAGCGGCCCAGATCTGCTCCCATGACGCCGTTAAAGCCGGAGATCGATTTTGGATTGGCGCAGGCCAGAGCACAACTCAAGCACACGCTCGGTATTTTACTGCGCCCAGAGAAAAGCAATGATTTGCGCAGTCATTTCATGGCTACATTGCGCGATAAACGCTTTAGAGAGCCCGCAGCGCAAGCGCTTGGTACCGACTGGCTCAATCGTCTTGAATCCAATCAGAAGGTTTGGGAATTTTTTGCTTCCGGAGAGTACCTGGACAGGCACTTCACCCGAATTCTGAAGCCTGATGCTGCCATCATCACCCGCTACATTGCAACAGAAGCTACCCTTGCGGCCTCTGGAATCGGACCAGAATCTTTTGCCAAACAGCTGAAATCTTTTCGAGTCGCTTCAATGGCACAGCTCGACCGTTCCGTTTTGCTTGAACTCAAAAAAATCAGACAGCAGCTTTAGCTCATGGTCCTGCACTGATTCTGTCGGCCCAGACAAGGGCCGGCGGCGGCGTGGCATGGCTACCCTAGGGCGAGGGTTGAGCACGACCACTGCGAGCCGCCGCCAACGTGCGGCATTGAGACACCTGCCAGCAGGCGGCTAAGCGTCACTTCTTGGCCGCCATTGCCGTTACTTCCACGCGCATGCCCTCGAACGCGAGCGCCGCCACGCCTACGGCAGCGCGCACCGGCCAGGGTTTAGTGAAGAAACGTTGATAGACCCGGTTGAAGGCGGCGCGGTCGGCCATATCGGTCAGGTAGATGGTCAGGTGCAGCACCCGGTCCATGCCGCTGCCGGCTTTCTCCAGGGCATCCTTCAAAGCCTGCAACGTGCATTCGCTCTGCTCGACGATATCTCCCAACGCCAGGCTACCGTCAGGGTGTACCGGGACTTGAGTGGTCACCAGCATCCCGTTGTATTCGGCGACATCGGAGGAAATGGATTCTGGGTCGCTGTCCGGGGTGTAGACGATATCTGCATGTGCCATGAGGTCTGCCTTGCGGGGTAGAAAAGCCTCAAGCCTACGCGAGCGGCCTGCGCCGGTCGAGAGGCCGGTTTTTTGCAAAGCGCGGCATTCGCGGTCAGAATCGCCGCCATTGCAGAGAGGCTTACCGTGAACGAACACACCTTGTCCATGCGCCTGGAGCGCGTGGCCACCCATGTGCCTGAAGGCGCTCGTCTGGCTGATATTGGCTCTGATCATGGCTACCTGCCCGTGGCGTTGATGCTTCGCGAGCGCATTGAGTACGCAGTGGCCGGGGAGGTCGCCAACACCCCCTTCGCGGCCGCTCAACGCAATGTGCGCAAGCAGGGGCTGGAGCGGCGCATTGCCGTGCGCTTAGCCGATGGGCTGACAGTCATCGCGCCTGATGACCGCATCACGGTCGTCAGCCTGTGCGGCATGGGCGGCGAAACCATCTGCGAGATTCTCGAAGCGGGCAGGGCACACCTGGCGGGTGTCGAGCGCCTGGTACTGCAACCCAATGGCGCCGAGCCGCAGGTGCGTCAGTGGCTGATGAGCAATGGCTACCGTATCGTCGCCGAAGATGTTCTGCGCGAGCATCGCTTCGACTACGAAATCATCGTGGCCGAACCCGGTTATGTGGCCTACAACCCTCAGCAGTTGTATTTCGGCCCCCTGTTGATGCAGGACCATGGCCAGGCATTTCACGTAAAGTGGCAACGCATGCTTGGGCAAAAGAAGCAGACCCTTGCCAACTTCGCCCAGGCCCGCGTTGCCGTACCGCCGGCCAAGGTCGCAGACTTCGAACAACAGGTGGACTGGATCACCCGGCTGCTGGCCGAACGCCCCCACACCGAGGACTAGCCTTCATGGACATGTTGCAGGCCATGCGTACCTTCGTGCGGGTGGTGGAGTGCGGTAGCTTTGCCGCGGCGGCCAACGCGCTGGACATCTCCGCTGCTCAAGTCTCGCGCATCGTGGCGGAGCTGGAGAATCAGCTGCAAACCCGATTGCTGCACCGCACCACCCGACGCTTGCGCATGAGCGAGGCCGGGGAGCGGTTTCTTGAGCGCGCACGGCAGATACTGCTATTGACCGACGAGGCAGTGGGAGAGGCGCGGGGTGCTCACCTCACGCCCCGTGGCCGGCTACGCGTGCATTGTCCGCATGGGCTTGGATTGCTGTTGATGCCGTTGGTGGCGGGCTACAACGCGCTTTGTCCCGACGTGGTCATCGAGCTTACGCTTTCCCAGCGCAACCCTGACCCGCTCGCTGAAGGGCACGATGTGGTCATCACCGTGGACCAGGCATTGCCGGACTCACAGTTGATTGCCGTCCCCTTGGGCACGATTTTCAGTATTGCCTGTGCCGCTCCCGGCTACCTGGATGAAAAAGGCGTTCCTGCCCGCCCGGACGATCTACACCAGCATCGCTGCCTGCGCATGGCCTACCCGTTGTACGAGGGTGACTGGGTGTTTCCGCAGGCAGGTGGGGATTGCGTCATTGCACCGCAGGACAGCTTCATGACCAACGTGGCGGACGCCATGCTGGTCGCCAGCGAGCTGGGCATGGGTATTGGTCTGCTGCCGTTCTACACCGCCAGCCAAGCCATGGAGCAAGGGCGCCTGTACCGGGTGCTGGCCGACTACAGGCTGCGGGAAAACGCCTTGTATGCGATTTATCCCTCGCGGCATTACCTGGACGCCAAGGTCCGAACCTGGATCGACTACCTCAAGGAGCGACTGCCGCCCATTTTCGCCGCCCACGCCCGCCTGGTCGAAGACCCCCGTTATTGCCGCTGACGGCAGCGGGGCACAAGCTCACGCCGCTGCAGGCCAGGTAGGCCGGGCCTTACAGCGCGTAGTGTTTCAGCTCACGTGCGATCAACATCCGCTGGATTTCGCTCGACCCTTCATAGATCTGGGTGATTCGCGCATCACGGTAGTGTCGCTCGACGGGATAATCCTCAAGGTAGCCGTAGCCACCGTGGACCTGGATGGCCATCGAACACACCCGCTCAGCCATTTCCGAGGCAAACAGCTTGGCCTGTGACGCCTCGGACAGGCAGGGCCTGCCGGCGCTGCGCAGGCGCGCGGCATGCAGGATCAGCAAGCGAGCCGCATTGATCTGCACCTGCATGTCAGCCAACAAGTTCGCAATGCTCTGGTGTTCGTGGATCGGCTTGCCGAACTGGACACGTTCCCGGGCATAGCCCAGCGCCGCTTCGAAGGCAGCCCGGGCGATGCCCAGAGCCTGGGCGGCGATGCCGATTCGGCCGCCTTCGAGATTGGACAAAGCGATTGCCAGGCCTTTACCGCGCTCGCCCAGCAAGTTGCCAGCCGGGATACGGCATTGGTCGAGTGTGACGGCGCAGGTATCGGACGCGCGAATCCCCATTTTGTGTTCGGTACGATCGACCTTGAAGCCGGGGTTGTCTGTCGGTACCAGAAACGCCGACAGCCCTTTCTTGCCAAGGTCAGGATCGGTCACGGCGAACACGACGGCCAGCCCGGCGCGACGGGCATTGCTGACGAACTGCTTGCTGCCGTTGATCACCCACTGCCCGTCGATCAACTCGGCGCGGGTGCGCAGGTTATGGGCCTCGGATCCTGCCTGGGGCTCGGTCAGGCAGAAGCAGCCAATCACCTCGCCACTGGCCAGCCGCGGCAGCCAGTGCTGCTGCTGTTCGGGGCTACCGTAGGCCAGCAACGGGCCGCACCCCACCGAGTTATGGATGCTCATCAAGGCCCCGGTGGAGCCACACCCGACTGAAATCTCTTCCACCGCCAGCGCATAGGCCACGTAGTCGGTATAGCTACCGCCGAAGGCCTCGGGGACCACCATGCCCAGCAAGCCAAGCTCACCCATGCTGCGCACGACGGCGTCATCGATCCAGCCGGCCTTTTCCCACGCCTGGGCATGGGGGGCGATCTCGCCGCGGGCGAAGTCGCGGGCCATGTCACGGATCATGATCTGCTCTTCGCTCAGTTCCACGTCTTGCATCTGCTTGCTCCCGGGCTCACAGGCCTTCGAAGAATTGGTCGACCCGCTGGCGGTCCAGCCCCTGCAATGTAGGGGGGTTCCAGCGCGGCTGCTTGTCCTTGTCGATGATCAGGGCGCGCACCCCCTCGATGATGTCGCCGTGCTGGAACCACTGGCGATCCAGGTGCAACTCCATGGCGAAGCACTCTTCCAGACTCAACTGTCGGCCGCGTCGTAACATCTGCAACGTCACGGCCATGGCCAGTGGGGATCGGGTTTCCAACAGCTCTGCAGTGGCAACGGCCCAGGCATGGCTGTCGCCGATGCTGACGGCACGCAACTGCTCGACGATGGCTGCCATATCGGGCAGGGCGAAGAAGTGATCGATCGCTGGGCGCAGCGCAGCCAGTGGTGGCGCTTCCAGCGCCTGTGTGCCCAGGCGCGCCAGCAGGTTCTGCAAATCCTTGAGCGGATTGTCATTGAGGGATAACTGGTCCAGCTCGCGATCAAGGGTTTCGATCTTGTCGCTCGTCACATACCAGTTGGCCAGGCCGCAATACAGGGCATCGGCCGCCTGGACCTGTGTGCCGGTGACGCCGAGGTAGGTCCCCAGCTCGCCCGGCAGGCGGGACAGGAAGTAGCTGCCCCCCACGTCGGGGAAATAGCCGATGCCCACCTCTGGCATGCCCAAGCGGCTGCGCTCGGTGACCACCCGCAGCTCGCAGCCCTGCGCCAAGCCCATGCCCCCGCCGAGGGTAAAGCCGTCCATGAGCACCAGGATAGGCTTGCGGTAGCGGTGTATCAGCAAGTCCAGGGCATACTCTTCGGCGAAGAAAACCGCGTGCAGGTCGTCACCGGCTTTGTAGCTGTCATGCAGCGAGCGGATGTCACCACCGGCGCAGAAGCCCTTCGGCCCTTCGCCGCGCAGTACGACGGCGCGGATGTTCGGATCACCGGCCCACGCGTCCAGGTGCTTGCGCAAGCTGCGCACCATGTCCAAGGTCAGGGCGTTCAACCCAGCGGGGCGGTTGAGACGCAGGTGGCCGATCTGGTTGCGAACCTCGCTCAGAATGTGTTCGGTAACCGGCGTCTGAATAAGCGCTGTCATTGCGGTCTCCCTGCTTGTTATTGATTTTCCATGTGAAATCTGGAGTTCGCTGGAGGATCGCTGGATCCTGGCATGCGAATTTGCCTAGTACAATCGACAATTGTGCAGGGGCATCGTGCATTTTTGCGCCGATGCCCGTTGCGTTGCCAGTCAGCGTGAATGGGAACTGCACGCTGATGGGTCACAGGCGTTCACTGTAGCGCGAACCAGGCGCCAGTAGGCGTTATCGGCGCCCTGCTAAGACACTTACAAGTGTTTCAAGCGGGGCTTTTGGCTTGAAAGCACCGTGCGAGAGGGTTAGTCTTCGCGGGCTGCTGTCAATCCAGCAGTCGGGTTTGGTAGCCCGAATTGATCAAGGCGCACAAAGCGCCCGCTTTCGCTATGGTTGGCGCATTTTTTGTGCTCGGTTGTAGCGTTTTATGGCGGCTGTGCGTAGGGCGCCTCTGTGCGCGCCGGTTTCCTTGATTCCCGGTCTACCAACCTGCGCATAGCCGTCACCATTTCGTTTGGTAGCGATTGATGGCGGCTCCTGATGAATCAAGGAGCACACCATGACAAAAGGGTTACCTGATCCTCCTGCCAGTCTCACAACCGCGCCCACATCGTTCTCTACCTGCGAAAGCAGCCATCCGCCTTTGTTTTCGGTACGTCCGGGCGTCGATCTCGAAGACGCGCTGGTGCACTTGTCCACGCTGTTGCGTGGCGCCTATGCCGCTAATCTGAAGGCCATGGAGTTGGCCAATGGGACCTGTTTCGACCTGTTGCTGGGCAATGACCATGGGCTGGAATCGGCGACCGCAGTGGTGGAGGCTTTGTTGAATGGGCTGGAGGCTCGGCGGCTGGTAGCTGACCACTAGTCGAAGACGGCGGGGTGCGCCTAGGCAGTGGCGGAGTCAACTGCCTGGCTCCGGCCTGGGTGGTTAGCGAACTCCCAGGCTCAACGCGGTATCGCCGGGTCTGCGCTGCGAAGCTAGATTCCTAAGGCCCTGGCGCGCCTTTAGTATCGAAAAAAATCGACAGCCCCCTTGTCAGCCCTCAAGCCATTGCGGGCTGTTGAAATTATTCAGCCGGCAATCCTCTTCAGCGCAATCAACCGCCGCCACGGGCGCGCCGAGCAAGGCTCTCTGCAAACTGCGCTCCCCAGCATTCCAGGCCTGCTCAAGCAGCGGCAGGATGGCGCGGGGCAGCACGCTGAACATCGGTTGCCAATACCCACCCTGGCGGACCATCGCGGCACTGTTCGCCGCCAAGGCGGCGCGCCGCAGGTCGTTGACCAGCACCTGATCGACCCGCGGCGCATCGCAGGCGAGCACCACCACCCAGCCGTGCCGCGCTACCGCCAACCCGGCAAGCACGCCAGCCAGTGGGCCAGGGAAGCCGGCCTCGGCATCACACACGCAGTGCTCGGCGTACCGCTGGTATATCTGCTGATTGCGATTGCACGAAACGATCAGGTCATCACTGAGGCCCCGAACCACCGCATGCACGTGGGCAATCAGAGGGCGGCCTTGCCAGTCGATCAGCCCTTTATCGCGCCCGCCCATGCGTTGGCCACGGCCGCCGGCGAGCATGAGGACAGAGCAAAGGGGCAGGGTAGCAGGCATGAAAAAGGGTTCCTGGCAGTCAGTGCCAGAAACCCTCCCATTTCACGTTCCGCTTGTCCAGTCAGTGACTGCGCGGGGCTGGCTCGTCGCCAGGTTCCTGTGGCCGCCGGCGCCGGGACAAACGCATCACCACGACGAAGAATACCGGCACGAACACCACCGCCAGCGTGGCGCTCAACATGCCGCCAATGACCCCTGTACCGATGGCCTGCTGGCTTGCCGAACTGGCACCGGTGGCGATGGCCAGTGGCACCACCCCAAGGATGAACGCCAGGGACGTCATCACGATGGGCCGCAGGCGCAAGCGGGCAGCCTCGATGGCAGCCTGGGTGGCATCCATGCCCTGGTCCATCAGGCTTTTGGCAAACTCGATGATCAGAATGGCATTCTTTGCCGACAGCCCGATCAAGGTGATCAGCCCGACCTTGAAGAACACGTCGTTGGGCATGCCACGCATCGTGACTGCCAGGACCGCGCCCAGAATCCCCAGGGGTACCACCAGCAGCACCGCCGTGGGGATCGACCAGCTTTCATACAACGCCGCCAGGCAGAGGAACACCACCAGCAGCGACAGGGCCATCAGCACCGGCGCTTGACTGCCCGAGAGCCTTTCCTGCAGCGACAACCCAGTCCATTCCAGCCCAACACCAGTCGGCAGCTGCGCCACGATTCGCTCGATCTCGGCCATGGCTTGCCCCGAGCTTTGCCCGGCCGTCGGCTCACCAGAAATGGACACCGCCGGGTAACCGTTGTAGCGCGTCAACTGGACCGGGCCGCTAACCCATCTGGGCTGGACGAAGGCGCCAAGCGGCACCATCTTGCCGGCGCTGTTGCGCACATGAATCTTCAGCAAGTCCTCCACCTGGCTGCGCTGATCGCCCTCGGCCTGCACCACCACCCGCTGCATGCGGCCCTGGTTGGGAAAGTCATTGACGTAGCTCGAACCCACCGCCACGTCCAGCACCGAGCCGATATCGGCGAACGAGACGCCCAACGCATTGGCCTGACGGCGATCGATCTCCAGCTCCACTTGTGGGCTTTCGGCCAACGATGCCTCGCGCACGTTTGTCAGTACCGCGCTCTTGCTCGCCTTGGCCAGCAGTTCATCACGGGCAGCCATGAGTTGGGCGTGACCAAGCCCGCCCCGGTCCTGCAGGCGGAATTCGAAGCCAGTGGACTCGCCAAGCCCGTCAATCGGTGGTGGCAGTACGGCGAAGGCGATGGCGTCCTTGAGTTGCGTGAATGCCATGTTCGCGCGATCGGCAATGGACTGGGCACTGTCCTCAGCGTCACGCTCGGACCAGTCCTTGAGGGTCGTGAAGGCCAGCGCCGCATTCTGGCCACTGCCGGAGAAGCTGAAACCCAGAATCACCGTGGTATTGCCCACGCCAGGCTCATCGCCGTTGTGCGCCTCGATGTGAGCCGCTACCTGCTCGGTGCGCATGCGGCTGGCGCCAGGCGGCAGCTGGATATCGGTGATGGTGTAACCCTGGTCCTCGGTCGGCAGGAAGGCCGTGGGCAGCTGACTGAAGCCGTAGCCCAGCACGCCCAGCAGCACGGCGTACACCAACAGGTAGAGCCCGCTGCGACGCAGTGCCTGCGACACCCAGCCCTCATAGCCCTTGCTCATGCCCTCGAAGCGCCGATTGAACCAACCGAAGAAACCGCCGCGCTGATGGTGCGCACCTGGGTTCACAGGCTTGAGCAAGGTGGCGCACAACGCCGGCGTCAGGCTCAGGGCAAGGAAGGCCGAGAACAGGATGGAAACGGCCATGGACACCGAGAACTGCTGGTAGATCACGCCGACCGAGCCCTTCATGAAGGCCATGGGCAGGAAGACGGCCACCAGCACCAGCGTGATACCGATGATCGCCCCGCTGATCTGGCCCATGGCCTTGCGTGTGGCCTCACGCGGCGCCAGACCCTCTTCGGCCATGATTCGCTCGACGTTCTCGACCACCACGATGGCATCGTCCACCAAAATACCAATGGCCAGGACCATGCCGAACAGCGTCAGCACATTGACCGAGAAGCCCAGCATCAGCATCACGCCGAAGGTGCCCATCAGCGCCACGGGCACCACGAGTGTGGGAATCAACGTGTAACGCAGGTTCTGCAGGAACAGAAACATCACCGCGAACACCAGCACCATTGCCTCGAACAGCGTGCTGATGACCTGCTGTATGGAGACTTTGACGAACGGCGAGATGTCGTAGGGAATGTCGTACTTCACGCCTTCCGGGAAATAGCGCGCCAAGTCCTTCATCTTGGCGCGCACCAGCGTGGCCGTTTCCATGGCGTTGGCACCCGGGGCCAGCTGCACACTGAATGCGGTGGCCGGCTTGCCGTTCAAGCGCGTGCCGTACTGGTACTCCTGCGCACCGATTTCTACCCGGGCCACATCACCGATGGTCACCACCGAACCGTCGGTATTGGCTCGCAGCACGATCGCCGCAAACGCTTCTGGTGTGGTCAGCTGGCCCTTGACCACCACATTGGCGGTGATCTCCTGGGTAGCGGGGCTAGGCTGGTCGCCGATGCTGCCGGGCGCCACCTGCGCGTTCTGTGCGGTGATGGCTTCGGCCACGTCGTTGGGGGTGAGATTGAGGCCGACCAGCTTGGCCGGGTCGATCCAGATGCGCATGGCGCGCTCGGAGCCATACAGCTGGGCTTTGCCGACCCCTTTGATGCGCCGGATCTCGTTCATCACGTTGCGCGCCAGAATGTCGGACAACGCGGTCTCGTCGAACTTGCCATCCTCGGAGGTGAGCGTGCCCAGCAGCAGGAAACCAGTGGACACCTTTTCAACCTGCAAGCCTTGTTGGGTGACCGGGCGTGGCAGGCGCGACTCGACCACTTTCAAGCGGTTCTGCACGTCAACCTGTGCCAGGTCTGGCACGGTGCCCGGCTCGAAGGTGGCGGTGATGGTGGCGCTGCCCAGGCTGCTTTGCGACTCGAAGTACAGCAAGTTGTCGGCGCCGTTGAGTTCCTGCTCGATGAGGCTGACCACACTTTCATCCATGGTAGCCGCCGAGGCGCCAGGGTATACGGCGTAAATTTCCACCTGCGGCGGCGCCACGTTGGGGTACTGCGCCACGGGCAGTTGAGGAATGGCCAAGGCGCCAGCCAGCAGGATGAACAGCGCCACCACCCAAGCGAAAATGGGGCGGTCAATGAAAAATTGCGGCATCGATCAGGCCCTCACTGGCCGGTGTGCTGGGTGGCGGAGGTGGCCTCGGGGGCGGGGTCGATCTGCACGCGTTCGCCTGCCTTGGCATGTTGCAGGCCTTCGACCACCACCTGGTCACCGGCAGCGAGGCCTTCGCGTACTACCCAGCGGTCGCCCTGTACGCTGCCCAGCACCACTTGCCGTTCGCTGACCTGCGATTGGCCATCCACGACCAGTACCTTCGGCACGCCTGCGCTGTCACGCAGGATCGCCCGTTGCGGCACACTCAGCCCTTGCGGTTGCACGGCCTGGGCCAGGCGCACGCGCACATAGCTGCCCGGCAGCAAGTCGAGGTTCGGGTTGGGGAACTCGCTGCGCAGGGTGATCTGGTTGGTAGAGGGGTCGACCTGGATGTCGGAGAACAACAGCTTGCCGGGCAGCGGGTAGGCACTGCCGTCGTCCTCGATCAAGGTGACACTGGCCTGGTCTGCGTCGACCCGTTGCAGCTGGCCGGCACGCAAAGCCTTGCGCAGCGCCGTGATCTCACGGGTCGACTGGGTGACGTCGACATGAATGGGGTCCAGTTGCTCGATGGTCGCCAGTGGCGTGGCTTCGTTCTGCCCGACCAATGCGCCTTCTGTCACCTGGGCACGGCCAATGCGCCCGGCGATGGGAGCGGTCACAGTGGCGTATCCCAGGTTCAGACGGGCCCGTTGCACAGCCGCCTTGGCCTCGGCCACTGCTGCGTTGGCTTGCAGCAGGCTGGCCTTGGCATTGTCGTATTCCTGGCCGCTGACGGCTTTGTCATTGACCAGCTCGCGGTAGCGCTGCTCCTGCAGGCGAGCTTGATAACGGGTAGCGTCGGCTCTGGCCAGTGCCGCCTGGGCGCTGTCCAGGTCGGCCTTGAAGGGTGCGGGGTCGATCTGAAACAACACATCGCCCTGCTTGACGTCGCTACCCTCGCGGTACACCCGCTTGAGCACTACGCCGGCCACCCGAGCCCGCACCTGGGCGGTACGCGGCGCCAGAATGCGGCCGTTGAGCTCGCTGGTGATGGCCAGCGGTTGCAGTTGCAGCGTTTCGATCCGCACTTGCGGGGCCGGGGCTTGCTGCTCGGGTTCGTCGCTAGCGCTGCAGCCGCCCAGGCCCAAGCCTACAAGCGCCAGAAGCGCCATGCGGCGCAGGGTAACAGTGAGTGTGTCGGACATTGGGATCTTCCGCTGATGATCTGCGCTATGCTACGGCACCCGGGTCATGGTTGGCTGTTAACAGCTGTACGGGGAGTGTGAAAAAGTGTGAAGCGATGGGTTGTGCACCACGATGTTTCTATAAGCTTGCGTCACTAGAACGCAGCGCTTACGAGGCCACACCGAGCCGGTGCGCTGCAAGTCCCTCCACCTGCCTGCCAAGCCACCCATGCCCACTATACTTCTGGTCGAAGACGACAGCGCCCTGGCCGAGCTGATCGCCAGTTACCTGCAACGCAACGAATTCGTCGTCCGGGTCATCGCCCGGGGTGACCATGTGCTGGACGAGTATTGCCGCGACAAACCCGACTTGGTGATTCTTGACCTGATGCTCCCAGGGCTGGACGGCCTGCAGGTGTGTCGCCAATTGCGTCAGCAGTCCCAATGCCTGCCGATCCTGATGCTCACCGCCCGCGATGACAGCCATGACCAGGTGCTGGGGCTGGAAATGGGGGCCGACGACTACGTCACCAAACCGTGCGAGCCACGGGTGTTGCTGGCCCGGGTGCGCACCTTGCTGCGCCGCAGCGCTAACGAACCCAGGCTGGACCATGACCTGATCGTGGTAGGTGGGTTATGCATCGACCTGGCCGAACGCACCGTCACCTGGCGCGGCGAGCCTATCGAACTGTCGGGCGGGGAATTCAACCTGTTGGTCGTGCTGGCGCGCAATGCCGGGGTCGTGCTCAATCGCGATCGCATTCTTCAACAGTTGCGCGGTATCGAGTTCAACGGCACCGACCGCTCGGTGGACGTGGCCATTTCCAAGCTGCGCCGCAAGTTCGACGACAACGCAGGCGAAGCACGCAAGATCAAGACGGTCTGGGGCAAAGGTTATCTGTTCAGCCGTGTCGAGTGGGAGTGAGCTGCGATGTTCAAGATCCTGGTGCGGCTGTATCTGCTGATCATCGTGGCGTATGCCGGTGCCTTGCTGTTCATCCCCGACACCATCGTGGGGCTGTTTCAGGAACGCTTCATGGCCTACAACCTCAGCCAGACCAAAGGCGTGCAGTCGCTGATCGTACGTCAGTTCCACCAGGCGCCTCAGGCCCAGTGGCCTGCCGTGGCGAAAGCGCTGGCCGACGATTTTGCACCCTTGCAGGTCCAGCTGCTGCCCATCGACCAGGCCCACTTGAATGAAACGGAGCGCGCGCGGCTGGCGCAAGGGGAGTCGGCAGTGCGCCTGGCCCAATGGGGCTACTACGAAACCCTGCTGGCGCCGTTGGACAGCCACTGGCTGGTACGCTTGGATTCGCCGCCTGATCCCTTGGACATCAACGTCCTGTCATGGGGCGTGACGGTGTTGATCGGGGCCGCGATGCTGGGTTGCCTGTTGCTTTGGGTATGGCCGCACTGGCGTGACCTGGAGCGCCTGAAGGAAACCGCTCGGCGTCTGGGGCAGGGGCAGATGTCCGAGCGCACGCATATCTCGGTGCATTCGAACATCGGCGAACTGGCCAGGGTATTCGACACCATGGCTAGCGACCTTGAGCGCCATGTCAATCAGCAGCGCGAGCTGCTCAATGCCGTATCTCACGAGCTGCGCACGCCCCTGACGCGCCTGGATTTCGGCTTGGTGCTGCTCTTCGACGAAGTGCCTGCGGCCAGCCGCAAGCGCTTGCTGGAGCTGGTCGGGCACGTGCGAGAGCTGGATGAATTGGTGTTGGAGTTGTTGTCCTACAGCCGGTTGTACAATGCCGACCAGGCGCGCGAACGAGTGGAGGTGTCGTTGCTCGAGCTGGTGGACAGCGTGCTAGGCAGCTTTGCCGAGGAGTTGGACGGGCGGGGCATCCAGTGGGAGGTGCATGCCGACGCCGAGTTGCCGCGCTTCGTGCTCGATCCGCGCCTGACGGCCCGAGCGGTGCAGAACCTGGTGCGCAACGCCATGCGCTACTGTGAGCAGCGCCTGGTACTGCGCTTGCGCCTGGAGCCCGACGGGGCTTGCTCGCTGACGGTGGAGGATGATGGCATTGGTATCCCTGTCGAGGAGCGTGAGCGAATCTTCCAGCCGTTCTATCGCCTGGATCGCAGCCGGGACCGCAGCACGGGTGGATTCGGCTTGGGGCTGGCGATCAGCCGGCGGGCCATTGAGGGGCAGGGCGGGACCCTGACGGTCGCCCAGTCCCCATTGGGCGGTGCGCAATTTCGTATCCGCTTGCCCGCCGGGCAGGTGACCTGAAGGCTGATGCCTGGTAGTAAGCCTCTTCTTTTAACCGGCGGGATCTTGTAGCGTGTCGGGTCGTCATTCAGGGAGCTGAACATGCAAGGCAAGGCCCGCAAGATCGTCCAGGCCATTCTCTACGAGGCCATCGCCGTGGCGTGTGTTGCCCCTGCCCTGGAACTTGCGTTCGGGGCGGGGATGGCGCAGTCCACGGTGCTGTCGGTATTGATGTCAGGCGTCGCGATGAGCTGGAACATGCTCTACAACTGGGTGTTCGAGCGCTGGGAGGCGCGCCAGCCTCAGCGCAAGCGCACGCTGTTGCGCCGCTTGCTGCATGCGCTTGGCTTCGAGGGTGGCCTGGTGGTGATCCTGCTGCCGCTGGTGGCCTATTGGTTGCAAGTCAGCCTGCTGGCAGCGCTCTTGACCAATCTGGCCCTGTTCGCTTTTTTCTTCGTCTACGCCTTCGTGTTCCAGTGGGGCTTCGACAAGGTATTCGACGTACCGTTGTCGGCGCAGCAGGCCAAGTGTTGACGCGCGGCCAAGCCTCGGGCTAACGTTCGGCACATGAACCGCTATCAGCCTGCCTTCGCCAGCATTATTACCGCCATCATCAGATTGGCGGGCTAGCGCGAGCATGCACCAAACCCGCCCTGGAGGCGGGTTTTTCCATCTGACTCCTGGGCACCGTTAACCGGCCAAGGAGTCGATGATGTCCAACCTGTGTTGCGCCCCGCGAGCAATCACCCCTGAGCAACTGCTGTCCGAGCAGGTTCGGCGAATTTTGGCAGCGCCCGTGTATGACCTGGCCATCGAAACGCCGTTACAAGAGGCCGGTGGGTTGTCCGATAGGCTGGGTAATCGGGTACTGCTTAAACGCGAAGACCTGCAACCCACATTCTCGTTCAAGATCCGTGGGGCGTACACGCGACTGTCGAGGTTGACCACCCGTCAGCGTCAGGCCGGTGTAGTGACCGCTTCGGCGGGCAACCATGCCCAGGGCGTGGCCATGGCCGCCGCGCATCTGGGCATGACGGCCACGATCGTCATGCCGTCCACGACGCCTTCGCTCAAAGTGCAGGGCGTGCGCGCCCGCGGTGGGCAGGTGGTGCTGCACGGTGACAGCTTCCCCCATGCCCTGGCACATGCCTTGAAGCTGGCCGACCTGGAAGGAGCCACATTCGTGCCACCGTTCGATGACCCGGATGTGATTGCCGGTCAAGGTACGGTCGGCATGGAGATCCTCAGGCAGTGTCCTGGGCCGCTACAGGCTGTCTTCGTTCCGGTAGGCGGAGGTGGCTTGATTGCCGGAATCGCGGCCTACATCAAGTACCTGCGCCCCGAGGTCAGGGTGATCGGTGTGGAGCCTGAGGATGCCAACTGCCTGCAGGCCGCCCTGCAGGCTGGCGAGCGGGTGGTGCTCCCGCATGTCGGCACCTTCGCCGACGGGGTGGCCGTGGCCCAGGTGGGCGCCCACTGCTTCGAGCTATGCCGGCATTTTGTGGACGAGGTGCTGACTGTAAGCAGCGACGCGTTGTGTGCCGCGATCAAGGACATCTACGATGACACCCGCTCGATCACCGAGCCCTCGGGGGCCCTGGCGGTCGCGGGCATGAAGCAGTATGTGGACCGCGAGGGCGTTCGCGGGAAGACGCTGGTGGCCATCGATTCTGGGGCCAATATCAACTTTGATCGGCTGCGCCATGTGGCAGAGCGCGCCGAACTGGGTGAACAGCGCGAAGCGGTGATCGCGGTGACCATCCCCGACCAGCCTGGGAGCTTCCGGGCGTTCTGCCAAGCGTTGGGCAAGCGCCAGGTCACGGAATTCAACTACCGCTGCCAGCCGGGCAAACCCGCAAGGCTGTTCGTGGGTGTGCAAACGCACCCATTGCAGGATCCACGCGATCAGCTGTTGAACGGTTTGCAGGCTCAAGGCTATGAGGTTGTGGACCTGACCGACAATGAGCTGGCCAAGCTGCATGTGCGCCATACCGTGGGTGGGCCTTTGGCGCCTGGAAGTAACGAGCAGGTGCTGCGTTTCGAGTTTCCAGAGCGCCCCGGGGCACTGCCGGCGTTTCTGGAGCGCCTGGGCCAGCGCTGGAACATCAGCCTGTTCCATTACCGCAACCACGGTGCAGCCCATGCGCGGGTGTTCGCTGGACTGCAGGTGCCTGCCGATGAGCGTGCCGGGTTATCTTCGGCGCTGGACCAGATGGGTTATCGCTACTGGGACGAAACGGATAACCCGGCTTATCGCCTGTTCCTCGGCTGAGGCGGCGGATCACCGCTCGCGCATGAAGAAACCGGCCACGAACTTGCGGAAGGTTTCAGGGCTCTTGAAGTCGGCATACCGTTTGAAGTTCTCGGTATCCGGCTCGGGCCCGATGGGTTGTTCGAGCAGCGAAATGGACAGTACACGGTCTTGGTCGGACGTCATCACCAGTTCATCCATGAGCTGCCCGCCGACCACCGGGCGGCGCATCTGCACCTTGACGCCCTTGCTGGCCATCCAGTCCACCAGCGATACCAATGCCTTGAGCGGTTCGCGCTCTTCATCGCGATAGACCGGAAACAGATGGCCGCGTGACAGCACCGGTACGCTGGCCACGTGGATCAGTTCATAGAAGTGACTGCCGGGAGTCGTAGGCGAATAGAGTGCCAGCGTCAGCAACGGGCCGCAGGTGCGCTGACCACCCCAGTACAGATGATGGCCCTGGAAATCGAAACCCTCTTCACTGCGGTAGTGAAAGACCTTGCGGCCCTTGATCTGGTCGATGCAGTCGAGCAGTAGTCCATGACGACGATGGTTGCCAAAGATCGTTGCTTCACGCAGACGGGCCTTGAGCATCATCATGTGCTTCATGTCCAGGCGCGTTTCCAGGTAGTTGCTGGCCGGCACCCGTTCCACCAGCGGATAGCGACTGGCCACGGCGCGCAGTTGAGCGAATTGCCCGGTCAGGTCCTGCTTCAAATGCGTGGCGTAGAGGTTGAGGCCGCTGGTCTCGATCCACGTCAACAACAAGGCCAGCAAACGCTGTTGTTCGCGGCGCTCGCCTGGCTCGTTGGTGCTTGCGCTTGCCCCCGTGCGGAAGTCGCCGATCAGCCGCAGCGGTGTGTCGGGAGGCAGCCAGGCCACCGGCTGAACAGGTGCCTGAGCACGCTCGGCCGCTTCCTGTTCATCCTTGGTGAAGGGGCAGCCCGGCGCATGTTCGGCCGTGCCTGGGTTGTTCTTGAGAAACAACGTACCGGTGTTGCCATTGAGGGTGACATTGAGCACAGGCAGGGCGTCGGTGCGGCAGTCGCAGGCCAGCCATTGATTGGCGTTGCGCACCTTCATCAGCATCTGGTTGGCCTGCAGCAGGCGGGGCCCGGTCAAGCCGCCGGTGGCAAATTCCACCAGCAGCGCGTCTTCGGCGGGCGTCAGGCTGCGCACCTGGGCGGCGGTCTTGTCGATGATACGCATTGAGCGGCTCCGTGCTATGAGCTTCAAGCTTCCAGCAAAGCGGTGCCGCTTTCAACCGTCAGAAGATGTAGTCGGTAGTCAGGAAACTCGACCGTCGATTACGGATGATGTCACTGAACAAGGCCTTGTTGTCGTCCTGGAAGCGCGTGGCCACCAGGGTGCGTATGGAAAAGACCCGCAGGGCATCGTGCACCGACAGGGTGCCCTCGGCGCTGTTTTTGCGGCCATTAAACGGATAGGTGTCCGGGCCTCGCTGGCATTGGGTGTTGATGTTGATGCGACCGACCTGGTTGGCGAAGATGTCGATCAGGCTGCCGACGGTGGCAGGGTCGCTGCCGAACAGGCTCAACTGCTGGCCATAGTCCGAGTCCAGGACGTAGTCGATGACCGTCTGCAGATCGCGGTAGGGGACGATCGGCACGACTGGCCCGAACTGTTCTTCCTGGTACACGCGCATCTGCGCCGACACCGGATACAACAGGGCGGGGTAGAAGAACGAACCCCGGCTGCGGCCCCCGTGCTCGTTGATCACCCGTGCTCCCTTGGCGGTCGCATCGTGCACCAGGCCGTCGAGGTAATCGATCTTCCCGGGTTCGGGCAGCGGTGTCAGGGTGACGCCAGGCTCCCAGGGCATGCCCGGCTTGAGGGTGGCGAGCTTGCGCGTGAATTTGTCCAGAAATGCATCGGCCACATCTTCATGGACGAACAGAATCTTGAGCGCCGTGCAACGCTGGCCGTTGAACGACAGGGCGCCCGTCAGAGCCTGGTCGACGACGTTGTCCAAGTCGACCTGAGGCAACACAATGCCGGGGTTCTTCGCGTCCAGGCCCAGTGCCGCGCGCAGCCGATGTGGTCGTGGGTGCAGCTTTTTGAGGTCGCTGGCAGCCTTGTGGGTGCCGATGAAGGCGAAGACGTCGATCTTGCCGCTGGCCATCACTGCGCTGACGGTCTCACGCCCCTTGCCGTAGATGACATTGATGACACCGGGCGGGAAGCTGTCGCGGAAGGCTTCGAGCAGCGGGCGGATCAGCAAAACGCCGAACTTGGCGGGCTTGAACACCACGGTGTTGCCCATGATCAAGGCCGGTATCAGGGTGGTGAAGGTTTCGTTGAGAGGGTAGTTGTACGGGCCCATGCACAGCGCCACGCCCAACGGCGCGCGGCGTATCTGGCCCAGGGTGCCCTGTTCGAGTTCGAAGCGGCTGGAGCGTCTGTCCAGGTCCTTGAGGGCATTGATGGTTTCAGTGATGTAGTCGCAGGTGCGGTCGAATTCCTTTTCCGAATCCGCGAGGTTCTTGCCGATTTCCCACATCAGTAGCTTGACCACGGCCTGGCGCTGCTCGCGCATGCGCGCCAGGAAGGCCTCCACATGGCCGATGCGCTCTGCCACGCGCATGTTCGGCCATGCACCGCGCCCCTTGTCATAAGCTTGAACCGCAGCATCCAGTGCGGTCATGGCCGTGTCGGCGTCCAGCAGCGGTGCGTGGCCCAGCACCACCTGTTGCTCCTGGCCGTTGTCCTTTAGCCAAATGGGGCTACGGACTGTGGCCAACGGCCCGTCCCAATGGCGCAGTTCACCGCCCACGAGGTAGTCACGTTGTTCAAGGGGAGCCCCCAGTTGCCACGCTGGAGGTACGTCGGCGGCGTTGGGGTAAAGGTTGTCGAGCAAGGATTCCATGAAACTGCACCTCACAGTGGCCGGGAAGGGTTTAGCACAGTGAAACGGTTCAGCGACGAGCATGCGCCTGAGGCGACCAGAATACCAGCGCACAGCAAGCGCTTGAGCAGTGCGCCGGTCGCCCGGCGCCTGATCAGGGTGTCACAGGTCGAGCTCGAACAATCTCTCTGCTGGTTGTTCCAACAGGGCCTGCCGGTCTGGCCCTGCGTTATCGATCACAGACAGCCGACGCCAGAACTCCCGGCGCGCTCGTTCGGGGTAGGTGAGGAAAGGATCGTCGTCCAGCAGCGCCCTGAGGTCGCGCCGATATTGCAATGGCAAGCGGCGCCACAGGCTGTATTCATGCGGGCCTGCAAGTTCGAAGAATTCAGTGTAGTCGCCCTCGTTCACTAACAGATCCACGTCATGAATCTCATTGTACGTTTCGATCTGACTCAGTATCGGCTCTGCCAGCCAACTGCTTTCCATGGACAGGGTGTCAGCTACGGGAATGGGCAAAGTGAAGTCCTCGGGTAACTGCACGAACTGGTTGTTCGTCAGGTCAACGGCGAGCGGCTCCGTTAATTGCGCCAACCCCTGTGGCAACTCGGTCAGCGAGCATCCCGACAGGAACAGCGATCTGATGTCGGGATGCAGGCGCAGATCGGGCGCGACCAGCAGCGGGTTTTCACTCAGATCAAGTACGGCCAGGCCGGGGTATCGTTGCAGGGTAATTTGATCCGTAGGGTCCCAGGTAATCCGGTTGCGGTCCACATCCAGCCAGCGCAGGCGCTGACCGAAGGCCAGGCGAGGCAGGTGGTCGAAGCGGCAATCGCTGAGCAGTAACCGCGTGAGGTTCGGGAGTCGCTGGTGGAAGACCGCAGGCAGTTGGCTGAGTGCGGGGTTGCCGCACAACGTCAGGTGCTCGATATGATGGAAGTCATCCCTCAGTGGCAAGCTGGCCAAGTCATCATGAGTCAGGCCCAGCCCGGAGAGATCGAGGCTGTACAGACAACCGCCGCCATCGAGTACCGTGCACGAAACCCGTCGCCAGGCATTGATGATGGGCTGCACGGCAAGGTGGCGTTGATGTGGGCGCTGGGGGTTGGGGGCGGCCCACTGGGCCAGATCACGACGCAAGTTCTCTAGGCGCGCTTGTAGGTCGCGCAAGCGTTGGGTGGGTGAGCGCATGTCATGCAGGTTGTCCTCGTCTTCCCCTTCATTGAGCCAGTCGGCAAATTCTGCGTCGGTCGCAGTGGGGTAGAGACGCCGATAGGCCGCGCTCAACGAGGTGGTCTGGCGTGGCGCTGCCGGCAGTGGTTCGAGCGGCTTTCCACCCCGCAACCAACCCCGTGTTACCAGGCGTTGGCTGCGTTGCCCATAGAGCCTGGGGGCTAGCGTGGCGCGGTTTGCCCTGACCCAGGTCATCACCCGACGGCGAAGGTGGACGCCGTCAGGGTGCTCGATACCCAGCAGGTCGCGACGGGCGCGGGGCAGTGCCTGTTCGATGGCGCGGCAAAGATCGATACTCACCACGCCGGGCGCAGGACGCTCTCCCAAGAAAGCTTCATAGCCTTGGCTTGATTTGATCACACGAATGAGCTGACCTGTGCCGGTATGAGCGAGGGTGGGACCGTCAGGGTTGCCGGCACGCAGTTCCAGACGTATGTCGGCTTGCCAGTCCGACATGGCCTCCAGTGCGCTGAATAGCAGGCGCTCGGTCTCAGTGTTGGCGAGCGCCGGCTGCACCAGGCCCTCCAGCGCCCGAACCAGAGGTAATTCGCTATGCACCTGTTCTACCGATTGTCGAATCCTGGCAGGCAGTGTTCCTTCTTGCTCCCAGGTCAACGCTTGGGCGGCCTCCAGCTGGCCCAGCAGTTGCCTGGCCAAAGGCGGCGTGAGACGCGGGTAGGTGGTAAGCAAGCGGTCCAAGCCGGGATCGTGCGGCATGCTTGGGCTGTAGCGCTGCTCGAACCACTGCGACGCGCCTTGTACATCCATCGAAGGGCGTTCGGCGATTATGCGCAGACGCTGTAGAACGTCCAACAGCAGCGGCGGCGCCGGTTGCCCGCGAAGGTGCAGGTCTCGCAGGTTGTCGGCGTCGATGCCAGTCACATCGCACGCTTGCTGGATTTGCTCAGCTGTAAAGGCCTCGAACGGCTCACCCAGGCGCTCTACCAGCGTTACCAGCGGCCACTCGCCTAGCGGCTCGTGCTGGGCGCGCCAAGCGCCTTGACCGTTGTGCTCAAGGGGGGGCTGCCAGGCATCTGGCCGCTCGGGGTGAACAATTTGCCAGCGCGACAGTGAAGGGTCCAGCCGTTGCTCATAGAGGTGTCCGTCCATCTTGATGAAGTATCGGCCATCATGCAGATACTGGCCCTGCGCATTGGGCCGCAACTGCGTTGGCAGCACTTCCTTGGAACGGTAAGGGGCCAAGTCCTGGTTCCAGAGCCTGAATGTGCCGTCGCTGCCGCGTACCTCTTGCAGCGTCGTACCGGACAGTTTGCCGAACAATCGTGGCAACGCGTGTCCGGCTGCGGCGAAACCGCCCAGCAAAGCAAGGTTTATCCCAACCGATTCGATGTGCTCGAGCGCCAGGTGACGATCCCCGGCTTCCCAGGCTTCATACCCTTCGAAAGCTTCGCCCAGGAGCTGGCAGGCAGTGACGGCCAACATGAAAGTGCCCACCCCAGGTACGAAAAAGCTGGCGATGTTGAGCAGGTCCCAGCCGCGACTTTCCCACGTCGCCAGACGTTGGGCTCTGGCGCTGGCGTCGAACTGTGCAGTAGGAACGGCGAGCAAACTGGCTTCGTGCTGCAAACGTGTCCAGTGCCGGACGTAGCAGTCGCTGAACGGGTCTCCCTCGATGGGCTGACGAGCCGGGCGCAGGTCTGCGTCCAAGGCACGCTCCCAGGGTTTGTCGGCCGGAGTGTTGCCAGCCGCGTCGAGGTTTTGCTGCAACAGATCGAAGAAATGTTCGCGTTGATCTTGGGCTACATACCCTGTGAACGCTTCACGTGCTGCAGGCTCGAGCAACAGGATGGCCAGCGCTTCATGCACGGCTGCCAGGTCCTTGCAGCTGCGCAATGCAGGCTCGTGGTTGGGCAGGTACACGCCTAGGCCGTTCTGCCCCAGGTCGATCAGCATGACTTCGTAAAGATCGGTCCCGAACAAGCTCAGCCGCCAGCACGTCAAAGGCTCTCCCTGCAGCAGGCGGTCAAGGTCATCGCGAGCGCTGCCGCTGATCAAGTGCCTGAGCACAGCTAAGTCTGCCGCCATCTGCAGACGCGCTTTGAACACCTGCAACATGTGCGCTTTTACGGCCGGGCTGTCGAAATAGCCTTGAAGATGACCATGGTAGGCACTTCCCAAATCAAGCGCTCGCGTCAGGGTGGCGAAAGCGGCCGGCGTGAGGGGCAAGGGTGTTACTTGGTAACGCTCCGAGTCGATGGGAAATTGTGCAGCCGGCTCTTGCATACCAATCGGCGCCGTGCCCGTCACCGTGATGGGCGTTATGTGAATATCCTTGCTCAGGGCGATTGCACTCTGGGAAGAGAACACTTCATCCTCCGCAAAGTTCTGCAATGCAGCCCTTACGATGTTTTCCCGTTGGTGGCTAAACACATAGCGCAGGCCGACCCATCGCCAAGTTTGCTCGACGCGCAGCAACTCGCAGGCGTTGACGTCCACATCTAACCCCTGACGCTGCAAGCACTGCTGTAGTGCACGTTCGGCGAGTTCTGCCACTTGCTCAAGGCCGCGCATCGCCCGACCTAGCGCTGCCTGCGCGCTGATCAATCTTCGATGACTGGCGGCAACGGTTTCCCTCAGATCCGGAGGGGCATTGCAGAACCAGTCTTGCGTTTGCCAAGTGGGGTGTTGAGTGTGCTTGAGGGCCTGCCATTGGTGCGCGGTGGCCCGTGCAGCCCAATGAGGCAAAGTCACAGGTGAAACTGAGTTGCTTTCAGACATGTGGTGCGAGCTCCTTGTATTGAGGCGCTATCACACGTCATGGGTGACTGATGCGGTGGTGCTGGGTTATTACCCAGGCGCTATGACTCATAGCCTGGCCCAATCGAGGCCAGGCGGCGCCGTGGATTATTGGCGCCATAAAACATATGGCCTTTATATCGGCTCGCTACTTGCCAAACACTTTGGCAGCACCTTAAATTGTTACTGAATATGAATCTTAAAGTAATGCAATGCTCAATTAATCAATAGGTTAGTCGTGCCTGGCATTTTATATGTCTGCAAGAACGCAAAACTTTCAGTGGACGTTGAACCTGATGAAACAGACGCTCTCGGCAGTGGCTCGTCGCTCACTGTCACCTTCTCAGCGCTATCGGTTAAGGCATTTGGCAAGCCAGGCGCGTGAGCTTGCCGCCCGTGCTTGTGTATGGCGTTGGGAAATCAGTCGGTTTCGCCTGCAACACGAAAGTGCCCATGACATCCTTTACGTGGGCCGCAAACAGCAACGCGACATGGCGAAGTTGCTGATGACCGGACTGGCCAGCCCCCCCTCTGCAATGATCAGCCCTGCTGAACCCACCACGCGACGACCTGTGGTGATGGTCAGCGAAGTGCCCACCGCAGGCGCGCTGACGGTGCCTCACTATGTGAGTGCCGTCGTGCCATTGGGGCGCCCCCTTGAGGACATCACCGCGCGCTATGACAGCGAGTTGCGCCGCAGCATTCGCAAACACCGGCCCCTTTATCACATGCGCCAGGCGCTGTCTGACGAAGACATCGAGTCCGCGGACCGGGAGTTTCTGCGCCCTTATGCCACAGCCCGCAAGGGTCTTCTTGCGTCGCAGATACCGACCGATGAAGTCTTCAGAATCGCCAGGCAGGTCGGCAGGCTCGACCTCATCGTCCAGGATGATCAAGTGATCGGTTGTCACCTGGGTTGTGAAGTGGTTCGCGCCGGCAAGCGCTACTGGAGCACGGTGCGTTTCGGCTATTGCGAAGCCGTGTTCTCCGATGCCAAGCGCCTGCGTGAAGTCAACTCGATTACAACTTACATGGCGATGGAGTGGGCGCTTGGGCAGGGCTTCGATTACTACGACATCGGCCTGTGTCTGGCGCGGCCTGACGACGGGCTGTTGAAATGGAAGCGCCGCAGAGGCGGCGACGTCGACTCGCTGGGCAACCACGCCCACCTCTTCGTACGCCTGCCTAAATCCGGTATCGCTCATTTTCTCTGGGAGACACCCCTGTTCGCCGTCGAAGGTGACAAGCTGACGCTGCACCTCGGCGTGCCTGACGGTGCGAGCGAACAGGCGCTGGCCAGTCGTTATCACGAAATGGTCTTCGGCGGGCTCAGCAAGATCTACTTGTACGGGGCCACGGGAGCGGGCGATCAGCTGATCGCGGCGCTCAGGCAGCGTTATGCAGGCCTGCCATCAGCGCCGGCGATGGAGATCATCACCTGTACCTGAGTGCGGTCCAGGCAACGCATGGGCCAGGCGGCCACCTTAATCGACAGTTTTGCGGGGAGACGTTCAATGGCAGGTGATAGCTTGCAGCCCAGCACTTTGCCCGCGGCCCTGTCGTCGCGCTCATGGACCCTGGCCGCTTATCAGTACATGGTGCGCAAGCGCCTGCTCAGGCAGCCCTCGCCAGACATCAGGAGCATTGCCGAGCGTTCGTGGGACATTGCGCCGGGCGAGATGTCCATAACCCCGCCCGCGATATTCTTGCCAGGCCAGCTCGAACGCGTCACAGGCTGGGAAGGCAAGCGGTTCTATCCCTTCGTGCACCCGCGCTCGACCATGGAGGGCGGCATCCGCACCGCGCATGGGTCGACCCGCGGCTACCTGTGCAGGGACGTGTGGTTGATCGACGGCGCGTTGTACAAGGGCAGGGCAGCGCAGTGGCTGTCGCACAGGCACAGCGCGTTCCCCCCCCTGAGCGTTGAGCATGAAATCGACCGCGGGGCCATCTACTGCACCCATAACGGCAATGCATGGTTTGGCACCTGGTTGATGGAGGACTGCCCGACCTATGCACTGGCCTGCAACGAGGGCATGCCCGTCACTACCGCGCCCTCTGCAAAGTACCCAATCTTCACCCAGGCCCCTGCCTATGAAGCATGGCTTGGCATGCAGCCGCATCGCCTGCGCACGGCGTTCTTTCGCGAACTGGTGCTGTTCGACGACCAGAGCAACAACCGCGACCGCCACGCCCGCTATCGGGCGATGGGCGACAAACTTCGGGCGCATGTGGCCCATTGCCCGCATCCAGGTGTCTTTCTGCTGCGTGGAGGCGACGGTGATCTGCGCTTGCTGCGCAACGAACTGGCACTGGCTGAGCACTTGCGCGTCACCCGGGGGTTCCGCGTGGTCGATCCGTTGAAAAGCGACGTGCCTTCGATCGTCGCAGCCTGCGCCGGGGCGCACGTGGTCATCGGGGTGGAGGGCAGCCAACTGGTGCACGGCGTGAACGTGCTGGAGGCGGGCGGGTGTCTGCTGACCCTCCAACCCCCGAACCGCTTCGTCAGCTACTACAAGTACCTAACCGACCGTGACCATCAGCATTTCGGGTTCGTGGTTGGCGTGCCCGACGGGGACGGCTTTCGTATCGACATCCAGGAGGTAGAGCGAACGCTGGACCTGTTTCCCTCTCCGGCGGTGTAGTATCGGCCGATTGCATGGGAAGGGGATAAGGCGGCGATGCTTGAGGTATCTCGGTTCTGGCGTGATTCGGCACTGCCTTTCGTCGAGGCGCGAGTGGTCGGAGACGGGCGTCAGGTATGCCATGCCGCTCATTCCCACGAGAGTTTTTCACTCGGGGTAATCACCGGCGGGCGCAGTACTTACGTCAGCGGTCATGACCAGTTCGAGGTGGCGGCCGGCAGCACGGTGTTGATCAACCCGGGTGTGATTCACGCGTGCAATCCTGTCTCGGGTCTGCCGTGGTCGTACATCATGCTGTTCATCGACACGCCATGGTTGGCATCGGTGGGCTTAACCTTGCCGAGCCAACGTTACAGCGCAGCCCCGGGCCTGTACCAGCAAGTGCTATCGGTGTGCGCTGCGCTGTTTGACCCTGATGCGGCTGATCGCGAGCAACGACTTAGAGCGATGCTGTGCGACCTGCCCAGGTTCCTTGGCCAAGAACCGGCGTCAGAGGATGGAATCAACCCACGCCTTGAAGCGGCCGCAGCGTTTATCCGCGCCCATCGAAGCGACCCGCTGACGCTTGAGGACATCGCCACGGCCTGCGGCTTGTCGCGTGCCTACCTGATCCGCGCCTTTGGCAAGCGCTTCGGCTTGACGCCCCACGGTTACCTGCTTGATCAGCGTGTGCAATTGGCCCGCTCGCACTTGCGCCACGGGCAATCGATCGCCGAGGCTGCCCAGTCCGCAGGCTTTGCCGACCAGTCGCACTTGCAGCGGGCATTCAAGCGTCATCTGGCGGCCACCCCCGGCCATTATCGGCAAACCACAGCGTTTAGATGACCAGCCCCAACGCGCTGGCGACCAACAAAGCGGCAAGCGTACGATTCAACAGGCGCAGCGGCCGCGGGCTCTGCAGGTGCTGGCCCGCCACGCTGCCTGCCCAAGCCCAGCAGGCCACGGACACGAAGCATATCGGTGCGTATATCCAGGTAAAGATCCACAGCGCCTGTTGCTCGCCAGCCGTGTAGGCGCCCACCCCGGCCACGGCGGCAAGCCACGCCTTGGGGTTCAACCACTGCATGGTTGCGCCGCACCAGGCTGAAGGGGGTGCGCAGGCATGACCGGCCCCCAGTGCGCCGTCGTCACTGGCGAGTCGCAAGGCCATGTAAAGCAGAAACAGCACCCCACCTGCCTGGAGTACACCCTGTAGCGGCCCCCAATGTCCCAGCAACTGGTGCAGGCCGTTGCCCACCAGGAGCAGGAGCACACAAAAACCGAATGTCGCGCCTGCTGCGTGGCCAAGGCTTGCGCGCAGGCCGTGTCGAACGCCGCTGGCCAGGGCCACCACATTGACTGGCCCAGGCGAAATGGAGGCCGCCAGTGCGAAGGCAGCCATGGACAATGCTAGATTCATGGGAACGTACTCGTGGGTCATTTACCGCACATCATCCAGGCGCAACGTCAGTCAGGTATTGAACAAAAGTGCCTACCTGGTGCCAGGGGAGCGCACCGGCCGTGCACGGGCATAGCTGCTAACGGTTTGTAATAGTTTTGCGCTTACCGAAAAACCTGCTGTGCTTGTAGGATCATCTTCCCTAATTGTTATTCAGGTCACTATGAGCACCTTCGCGGAGCCTCCCAGTCCCCGGCCTTGCTGGCCACATCGTTCAACCCCTTCAATTTTGACGAGTACTCGCTGATGGAATGGCTGGCTGATCCGACGGCCTGGCTAGGCCTGCTCACGCTTATCGTCCTGGAATTGGTGCTGGGTATCGACAACCTGGTATTCATCGCCATCCTGGCAGACAAGCTTCCCCCTCATCAGCGCGACCGCGCGCGCATCATCGGCCTGAGCCTGGCGCTGATCATGCGCTTGGGCCTACTGGCGAGCATCTCCTGGATGGTCACCCTTACGGCGCCGCTGTTCGAGGTGTTCGACAAGAGTTTCTCCGGGCGCGACTTGATCATGCTGTTTGGTGGCGTGTTCCTGCTCTTCAAGGCGACCATGGAATTGCATGAGCGGCTCGAGGGCCATGTTGCCCAGGCCAGCGGCCCCGTTCGTCACGCCGCCTTCTGGCCAATCGTGGCGCAGATCGTGGTACTCGATGCGGTCTTCTCCCTGGATGCGGTGATCACCGCAGTCGGCATGGTCGAACACCTGTCCATCATGATGATCGCGGTGATTTTCTCCATCGGTATCATGATTGTGGCCAGCAAGCCGCTGACCCGGTTCGTCAATGCCCACCCGACGGTCATCATGCTGTGCCTGGGCTTTTTGATGATGATCGGTTTCAGTCTGACCGCAGAAGGCCTGGGCTTCCATATCCCCAAAGGCTATCTGTACGCAGCGATCGGTTTCTCGATTCTGATCGAGCTGTTCAACCAGCTGGCCAGGGCGCGGCGCAAGCGCAGCCTGCAGCAGCATCGACCTTTGCGTGAACGTACGGCGCATGCGGTGTTGCGCCTGCTGGGCGGTCGTCGCGTCGAAGCTGACGAAGTTGGGGAAGAAATCGCCGACATGCTAGAGGGCAATGGCGAACAGGTGCTGTTCGATCGTCGTGAGCGGATCATGATCAGCGGCGTGCTGAACCTGGCCGAACGCCCGATCCGGACAGTCATGACCGTGCGCTCGGAAGTCGACGTGATCGATCTGGCCCAACCGGCCGACGCCATCACGCGAGCCTTGATCAATTCGCCTTACTCGCGGCTGCCGCTGATCCGTAACGGTCGGGTGGACGAGCCACTGGGCTTCGTGCACAAGAAGGAGCTACTCAAGGAGCTGCTGTCGGGCAATCAGCCTGACCTGGAAGGCATGGCCCGGGCACCGTTGAACCTGCTGGACAGTTTCAGCATCCTCAATGCACTCGAACAGATGCGCAGCCAATCCACCCACATTGCTTTCGTGGTCAACGAGTTCGGTGATTTCACGGGTGTGCTGACCATGACCGACATTCTTGAATCCATCGCCGGTGAGCTACCTGACGCCAGTGAAGTGGAGGGGCCTGGGATCATCCAGGATGGGGAGGGCTTCGTCGTCAGCGGCGCAGTGAACCTGGCTCAGGTGCAGGCTCGAACGGGCTTTGCTGCCCGTGCGACCGAGGACTACCAGACCTTGGCGGGCCTGGTGATGAGCTTGCTCGATCGCCTTCCGGTAGTAGGCGATCGTCTTGCCTGGAATGACTGGACGCTGATCGTCGAGGCGGTAGAAGAGCGTCGGGTGCGTCAGGTGCGCCTCAAACAGAACGCCGACGGTGACGCAGCATGTGCTTGAATCCTTCGATGACCAGCACCACCACGGCCCCCCAGATGGGCAGGTAGGTCAGCCATTGGTCTGCACCGATGGTTTCGCCCAACAGCAAGGCTACGCCGACCAGCAAGACAGGCTCGACGTAGCTGAGCAACCCGAACAGGCTGAACGGCAATAGCCTGCTGGCCATGACGTAGGCGATCAACGCGGACGCGCTGATCGCTCCCAGCACGGGAATGAGTACGTAAAGGCCGGGATGGGCCTGCATGTCGGCGCTGGAAAGCGGCCCTTGCACCACGAAGTAGAGGGCCCAAGGCAACAGCAGGCACATGTCGCACCACAGCCCGCCCAGATGATCCGTGCCGCAGCGGCGCCGGAGCACGAAATAAATGGGGTAGCCGACCACCACTACCAAGGTTTCCCAGGCGAAACTGCCATGCTGATACAGTTCATGGCCCACACCAAGCGCCGCACAGCCCACTGCAATTTTCTGCAAGTGCGACAATTGCTCGCCGTAGACCAACCGGCCCGTGAGCACCATGGCCAGGGGCAACATGAAGTACCCCATCGACACTTCCAGACTGCGTCCGTGCAGCGGCGCCCACAGGAACAGCCACAGTTGCACGCCCATCAGCCAGGACGTACCCACCATACCCAGCAGCAGCTGTGGTGTACGTCGGACCCTGCGCAGCAGTTCGCCCACCCTTGCCCAGTCCTTGGACACCAGCATGAACAGGGTCAGGCATGGCAGCGTGAGCAGGGTGCGCCAGCCGAAGATTTCCTCGCCGTCCAGTGGCTTGAGCAGCGATGTATAGAAGTACATCACGGCGAACAGGCAGGATGCCGTGACCGATGTAACAATCCCTTTTGACACAAGTGCCTCGTATGCAGGAGATGAGCGTTGAGATCAGCCGCGCATGATCTCAGGGGGCGTGCTCTGCGGCAACCGCGAAGCGGCGGGCTGCGCCGCCAGCGCCTGCAGAAACTGAGCGGCAGGCATGGGTTTGGCGTATAGATAACCCTGCTGGAAGTGAACCCCATGTTGTTCGAGGTAATCACGCTGAACCGCCGTTTCGACGCCTTCGGCTACGATGCCAAGACCCAACTTGACCGACAGCTCGATGATGGTTTCGAGAATGGCAACGGACAACGCGTCCCCGCCGATCAAGGCGACGAAGCTCTGGTCTATCTTCAGGTAATCCACCTTGAACTGCCTGAGGTAGTTGAGGCTCGACTGGCCCGTGCCGAAATCGTCGAGGGCGATCATTACGCCGATCTCATGCAACTGCTCGAACAGCTCCAGCGTCGTGGGCGAGGGTTCGAGCAACTTGCGTTCGGTCAACTCCAGGGTGAGGATGACCCGACCGGGTGGGAAGTGGGCCAGGAATGCGCGGCAGTCATCCAGAAGCTCAAGGCTGCGGCAGTGGTCGGCCGTGATGTTGATGCCGATGTGGAACCCGTCCTCCATCAGGGCGACATAGGGCGCCAGGCTGCTCGCCGTATGCTTCATCAGCGAACGGGTCATCGCCACGATCTGACCGCTGTGCTCGGCATAGGGAATGAACAGGTCGGGCCTAACCAGACCTTCACTCGGGTGATTCCAGCGCATCAGCACTTCTGCACCGGCCCAGCGGTAATCCCCTCGACGAACCACAGGCTGGAAGTAGGGCATGAACTCGTCGGCCTCCAATGCCCTGCGCAGCTCGGCACGCGGCGAGGTGGCCCGCCTGATCTGCCAGCGACAGACAACGCCGGCAAGAACGCCCAGCACCGCCAGTAAGCCCAGAAGCGCCAGATAGTGGCTGCGCCAAAGCCGGCTCGACTGGTGCGCCATATAGCCGCCTTCAACGCTGAACGGATAATGTGCAGACGCCATGAACACGGGGGCGCTAACCGCAACCGGTGCCGGCCCCCGGTGAACGATGCCGTCTCGGCCCATCCAGGCGTTTCCCACGCGCAGGTACAGTGCGTGGCCTGCACCCAGCAGACGCAGCGCCATCAGCAGATGATCGCCATCGACCGTGGTGATTGCCGCGCGGTCTTTGTCACTGGCGCGATAGACCAGTAGCGGGTGCCCAGGTGTGACGGAATTGCCGTCCATCAACCACAAGTGCCCATCGACATAGTCGCTGGCTGTTACCGGTTCATCGAACGCCCCGAACAACGAACTGCAGTACAACCGATCCTGATTGACCAGGTTGGTCGAGCGAATGAAGGCGTTGCGGGTCACTTCGCCACGTAACAGCAGCTGCGCCTCGGTACACGGCGTACCCGCCGAGGGTAGCAACGCGATCGCCGTACGCGAGGCGCCGTCGAGGATGCGCTCGACATGTTCGATGACTTGCTCGGCAGTCGCTCGGCTGCCGGCTTGCAGATCACGCTCAATCTGCCAGTTCATAACGGTCAGGCCGCATGCGATAGGGAATGCGCCGACCATCCAGGGCAGCAGGGTTCGCCAGCCGAAGCCTGAGCGCGATTTTCTAGAAAGGGGCATAGTGGCAACTGATCGAAGGAGACGTTACAAAGCATAGCCCTGTGCCCAGGGGGTGAGGAACTAATGCGGGACAAAACAAATTACGCTGTGTAGAATCGGTTTACGAAAAAAACAATAAGGCGCCTTTGTTCCGAAGGCGTCACACCTGCTGAGTACGGGTCCTATGACATACCCTGGCTTCAGATTGATCATTGGTGACTTCCTCGCGCGCAGTGTGCGGGGCATTCCGTGCTCCCCGCCGGCGCTGTTCGACATCCCAGGCAAACATTGAATTCGCTGCAGATGAGGACACGCACATGGCTGATATTTTCGACAATCCTATGGGTTTGATGGGCTTTGAGTTCATCGAGCTGGCTTCGCCTACTCCCGGGGTTCTGGAGCCTGTATTCCAGATGTTGGGCTTCACCAAGGTGGCCACCCACCGCTCCAAGGATGTGCACCTGTATCGACAGGGCGACATCAACCTGATCTTGAACAATGAACCCAGAAGCGTAGCTTCGTATTTCGCCGCTGAGCATGGCCCGTCCATTTGCGGCATGGCGTTTCGTGTGCGCAACGCTCACGATGCTTACGCCCGCGCCCTGGAGCTGGGCGCACAGCCCGTCGAGATCGAGACGGGCCCGATGGAACTGCGTCTTCCGGCGATCAAGGGCATCGGCGGTGCCCCGCTTTACCTTATCGACCGTTTTGAAGAAGGTAGCTCGATCTATGACATCGACTTCAACTTCATCGACGGCGTGGATCGCCACCCGACCGGTGCAGGCCTGAAGGTCATCGACCACCTGACCCATAACGTCTATCGCGGGCGCATGGCCTATTGGGCTGGGTTCTACGAGAAGTTGTTCAACTTCCGCGAAATACGCTACTTCGATATCAAGGGGGAATACACAGGTCTGACCTCCAAGGCGATGACTGCGCCCGATGGCATGATCCGGATTCCGCTCAACGAAGAATCGTCCAAGGGTGCGGGGCAGATCGAAGAGTTCCTGATGCAGTTCAATGGCGAAGGCATTCAGCATGTCGCGTTCTCGACCGACGACCTGGTCAAGACCTGGGATGCGCTCAAAGGTCTGGGCATGCGCTTCATGACCCCGCCGCCGCAGACTTACTACGAGATGCTTCCCGAGCGCCTGCCTGATCATGGTGAGCCGGTGGATCAGCTTCAGGCACGTGGCATTTTGCTGGACGGTGCAGCACAAGCCGGGGACAAACGACTGTTGTTGCAGATATTCTCCGAAACGCTGCTGGGGCCGGTGTTCTTCGAGTTCATCCAGCGCAAGGGTGACGACGGATTCGGAGAAGGCAACTTCAAGGCGCTGTTCGAATCCATCGAGCGTGACCAGGTTCGCCGCGGCGTGCTCAGCGTCGAGTAAATACCGGCGGTGCCGTCATGGTCCTGGGCGATCGACGGCACTGTTTCGCTGCCTGCCGCGCATTTTGCTCAACACCATGTAGATCACCGAGCCCGTCATGAGCCCCACCAGCATCAATGAAGGGAGCATCTTGAACACGGCAGTGCGCAGTTCCTGGGCGGCGTAACCCGCGGGATAGCCAGCGACCACCCGGTAAGGGTACTGGGTGGACCCCAGTTCATGGGTGAATTCCGCGACGGAAGGCCTTGTACCGTTCAGGCTATCGCCATCCTTCCAGACAGAGTGCTTGTCAAACTCCAACACCAGCGCGAGTCCGTCCTTGAAAGCGTCAAGTTCAGTGCGCAATTGCACTGGAAAGCTTGTTGCGATCACGCCTTTTTTCTCACCTTGCACGTACATGTTCATCAGCAAGTAACCCTTCGCATCCTGCATCAGGTGGTTGAACGTCAACAGTTGCCCGGTCGAGGCGATTTCAGTCAGCAGCTCATGCGAGTCCGAGGCGGAGCCGCAATAGGCCTTGCCGTCATCAATCACAGCCAGCGACCTGAGCATCGAACGGCTGGTCACCTGGTCGACAAGGGCGCGTCTGATGCTACTGCAAGGCTGACCAGCCAGTGGCAGCGTGCTCATGGCCACCTCTTGTACGCGGTCCAAGGCTTGATCGACGCTGAAAACCGCCTCCCGAACCGACACTTCAGCGTTGTCCGCAAGCTTGGCCTCCTGCTGATAATTGATGACCAGTAGTCCTGAAAAGACAGGTACCAGACCTACAGCCATCAGCAGTACCAACTCAAGCAGGCTCCGCCCCGCATGCATGAACTTGTCCATCGATCATCGTTCCTCAAGCCTCGCGCTGCCCAGGGTAGGCAGCTGGCTCAAGCCTAGGGCGTTGTTGAAAGCACCACTGTAGGGGGATAGCCGAGAAGGTGTGGGATTTGGTTAGGCTGAACGTAGCTGCCATCCGTATTCATAAGCGGTGCAGCAACAGATGAATGGGCTTGCGCCGGCACATCCGGGGCAGGAGTGTCTGCGTGTCGCGCTGGCCTATGCTAACGTGGCACGGCGCATGGAGCTTGCGTGCAGGCCCATCACTAAGGCCACCGGCTTTCGCTTAACGACGGAGAACCACATTGGTCGGCAAAGAAGGACCTGGAGTCTCAACGAGATCGGTCGCAACTAGACTCTCCAAACGGACACGCCCAAGCGATTTCAAGGAACAAGTAATCCGCTTCGATTGGTCGCATACGCCTCTGGGGGCCTTGCCCCACTGGCCTGCCTGCTTGCGCATCGCAGTCGACACCATGTCTCGCTCGCCGTTTGCGTGTGCTGTGGTGTGGGGCAGTCAACTGACGGTCATACCCAACGACGCCTATGTGGCGCTCAAGGGATCGCCAATCACGTTAGGTGCGCGTTTCGATACGCTGTGGCACGACGACTGGGAAAGTCTGGGCCCGTCTGTGTTCGACGCGCTAGCGGGCCGTTCCAGTTTCATCGAACATCCGCCAGTCCACATCGCTCGCTGCGATCACGCTGACGGCATCTGGTGCGCCTTGGGTTATACCCCCCTGAACGATGAGTTAGGGGAGGTCGCAGGGTTTGTCCATACGATCATCGAAACCACGGCGACCAAGGGGGGCCGTGAGCATTGGCGAAGCCAGGCCATGTCGTTGGAGAGGCAGATTGCATCTCATGCCAGCGAGCTGGAAAGAATCTGGCAGCTGTCAAACGACGCCATGATGACGGTCACCTCCGACCTCAAGCTGCACAATGCCAATCCCACCTGGCTAAGCATTCTCGGATGGGAGCTGGAGCAGGTGCGGCACTTGCCCATCTTGTCCCTGGTCCACCCTGCAGACCTTGCACAGGTCCAGCTAGCGATTGAATCGCTGCTGCGTCGCAACGATACCCATCAGATCGAGACGCGCCTGCGGCACCGTGAAGGCCACTACCACTGGTTTAGATGGCGTGCGCGAGTGGGTGCGAGATTGGTGACCATCGTAGGGCGAGACATCACCGGAACACGCGAAGAGGCCATGCGCCAATCCCGCATGTTGATGCGTAACACCGAGCGCATGGAGGCGGTGGGACAATTGGCCGGCGGCATGGGCAACGAGATGAACAACCTGCTGTCGGGTATTGGGGGTGGGCTTGAGCTACTGCAGCTGCGACTCCAGGAAGGGCGCCTGGAACGTATCGAGGAGTATGTGAAGCTTTCTCGTGATTCGGTACTACGCGCCATGGAACTGACCCATCGCCTGCTCGCCTTTTCTCGTGATCGGCCTTCGGCGCCGAGACCGTTTCACCTCAATCGCCAACTGCGCCTGAGCGAGCCGCTGCTGCTGAGCGCTCTGGGCCCCGAGATGCACATCGACTGGCAACTGGACGTCGCATCCTGGGTCGTAGCCTTGGACATTGCGGCGTTCGAAAACGCATTGCTGTGCCTGTGCGCCAATGCGCGCGAGGCAAGCCTAGGCAAGGGCACCGTGAGGGTTCGCAGCGTCAACGAACGGCTGAGCGTGCCCTTTCCGGATGAAACAGGGTTGCCTGCCGGCGACTATGTGGCCCTGCATATAGCCGATGAAGGTCATGGCATGCCGGCCAGCGACGTGGCCAGGGCTTTCGAACCCTTCTTCACCAGCAAGCCTCCAGGTCGGGGGGCTGGGCTGGGGCTATCAATGGTCTACGGTTTCGTTCGTCAATCGGGTGGCTATGCGTGGATCGAGTCTACGGTGGGCGAGGGGACCAAGGTAAGCATGCTGTTCCCACGCTGCTTTGAGGCCGTTCACGAAACGCTCGCCGGTCGCAAGAGCTCAAGCCGGATAGGGAGCGGCGAGCGCGTACTGCTGGTCGATGATGAATCGAACCTGCGTACGGTGATGCGCGAATACTTGATTGAATCTGGCTTCGATGTAACCGATGTCGCGGATGCCAACAGTGCTCTGCAGCGCTTTCGCCAGGATGAACCTTTCGAGCTGGTGATTACTGACATCGGGTTGCCCGGCAGCTTCAGTGGCAGGCAAGTGGCCAAGGCCATGCGCATGCTCAAGCCAGACCAGAAGATCCTGTTCATCACGGGCTATGCCTTGCAGGAAATCGACTCCGACGCCACTGAGCAGCCCGGAACGGCGCTTCTGCGCAAGCCATTCCAGCTGGCGCAGTTGGCGGAGCAGGCATTGGAGATGATCGACAGCTGACGCAGGGTGGCCGCGAGTCTAAAGGTCTTTCTGCAGGAATGGATCATCAGGGTTCTGGCGCTCGAGTTCGGCGAGCAGCACCTGGACATTCTGCAACTGTCCGGACGCTTTCCAGTACTCGATCAACAGGACTCTGGCTTGCCGATTGGCTGGCGCTCTGCTCAAGATGGCTTCCAGCTGTCTCTGAGCCGCATCCAGCTGTTCAAGGTCATGCAAGGTCGTGGCAAGGGTCAGACGATACTCGGCATTGTCCGGCTCCAGTTCGACCGCCCGCGACAGCGCCAATAGCGCGTATTCCTGCTGGTCGTGACGAATCAGCCAACGGCCGAGTTCATGCTGCAAGAACGCCGAATCGGGTGTCACTGCCAACGCATCGGCCAGCACCTGACGTGCAACATCGTGCGCCCCTTGGCGCTCGAGCACGGTCACCTTCAACGCCACGGCATCGAGGTTGCTGTTATCGCCCGCCAATGCCCGCTCGATGGCAGCGGCCGCCTTGGCATACTCGTCCTCGTGCAGGTACAGGCGGGCCAGCTGGACCTGTGCATCGACGTCCTGGGGCTGGGCGAGCAGAACCTGCTCCTGCGCCCCAATGGCTTCGTGCAAGGCACGCAGATACAGGCCCATGCTGTCAGCGTCCACGTCCAACAGCGCCCCTACGGCCGCAAAACGAACGCTCTGATCGCTGTCTTCAAGCAGGGGGCCAAGTATCAGGCTCCGCTGAGGCCCAGGCAGCAGGCGGCTGATCGCGGACACGGCGGCGCGACGAACGATGGCATCGGCATGGTCCAGATCTGCCTGGGCCAGCTTGAAGGCTAGCGCAGACGGGTAATTGGGCAGCTCGGCATACAGGGCCGCTCGGCGGATGGCCGGTAGGTCATGGCGCTGAAGCTGTTGGTACAAGACCCGCGCAGCGCCGGGCTGACCGTCATGGGCCTGGCGCAGTGCCTTCACGTAGCTATGCGGGGGCAGTGCTGGCTGATCAGGCTCCACGTCGCGCCACAGATAACCGAACAGCGCTGACAGCATCATCAACGCCAGCAGTGCAATCAGGTAGCGGGTACGTCTTGGCATCGGACGGTCCGTGTGTCAGGAGAGGCAAAGCTTGGGCCAGCCTTCGGTTAAATGCAACCGGGCTGGGTACGCCTGTGGCAGGCTTTGCCTGAAACCCGCAGGCCCGAGCAAAAAAAGCCCCGCAGAACTCGATCTGCGGGGCAAACGGCCGGTCCGGGACCAACCAAAGGAGCTTGTTGAGCTGCGGTTCAGTGCGAGCTGGCTACCGTGTCAGGTTGCCAGCCGCCACCGAGTGCCTTGTAAATTGAAACGATTCCCCGATAGAGGTCGACCTCGCCAAGGGCCTGTGCATCCTCCGCACTCAGGCGCTCGCGCTCGGCATCGAGCAGCACCAGGTAATCGACTGACCCCTCGCGGTAGCGGATCGACGCCAGGTCGGCCGCTTTGCGGCTGGCCTCGCTCTGGCGCATCAGCGACAGCAGCCGCTGCTGGATCTTGTCGTAGTCGCTGAACGCATTGGCCGACTCTTCCAACGCCAGCAATACCTGCTGCTCATAGTTAGCCAGCGCGCCTTGCGCGTCGGCTTTGGCGCCGCGCAGGCGTGCCCTCACGCTGCCCAAGTCAAAGGCCGCCCAAGTAATGCTGGGCCCCAACCCCCAGGCGCCCGCTGCCGAGGAGCCGAGCTGGGAGCCGCGCGCTGCGGTGAAGCCCAGGAAACCGCTCAGGCTCACCCGGGGAAACAGATCTGCCGTCGCCACCCCGACGTTTGCGGTGGCCGCAGCGAGCTGGCGTTCGGCGCTGCGTATGTCGGGGCGTCGGCGCAGCAGTTCACCAGGGTCACCGACAGGCAAGGCCTTGGCGATGGCTGGCAGTGCTTTGGGGGACAGGTCAACGCCGATTGCGTCAGGTCGACGGCCCAGCAAGGTGGCGATGCGATGCCGCGATCTGGCCTGTTGGGCCTGCAACTGCGGCACACTGGCTTCGACCCCTGCCAAGCGCGCGTCGGCCCGTACCACGTCCAGTTCATTACCCACCCCGGCATCGCGCAGCGTTTCAGTGATGGTGCGCGATTGTTGCTGGGTCTTGAGGTTCGCCAAGGCTATGTGTTCACGCAGTTGCGCGCCGCGCAGCTGACCGTAGGCGTCGACCAGCTCGGCGATTAGGCTGACCTGAAGTTGCTGAAGGTCAGCCGCCGCTGCTGCTTCCTGAGCCTGGCTGGCTTCGATCTGGCGCGTAATCCGCCCGAACAGGTCGACTTCCCACGCCATGTCCAGGCCAAGGTCGTAGCGCTCGGCATTGACCCGATGGTCAGTCTGGCCAGGCACATGGCCTTTGCCCACTTCACTGCTGGCACGGCTGGTCACGACCGGGAACAGATCGTTTTCGGCATCGTCCCGAATCGCCCTGGCCGACTTGAGTCGTGCGAAAGCGACCCGTAGATCTCGGTTACCTTCCAACGAGGCCTGCACCAGTTGGTTCAGGGTCGGGTCGTCGAACTGTTTCCACCAAAGGCTCTCGAAACGGGTGCGGTCATAGGCCTTGGCCTGGGCATCGACGTCCAGCTGAGCTGGGGCAGTAGCCGGCGCGTGGTAATCAGGCCCTACCGCGCAGGCCGCCAGGGCCAGGCTGAGCAGGCTTGGTGTCAGGTGTTTGAACAGGTTCATGCAGGGTTCTCCAGCGGATGGATGCGCTCGGCCTTGCGGGCCTGACGTCGCTCGACAAAACGGCGGATCAGGAAGAAGAACACCGGGGTCAGGAACAGGCCGAACACCGTGACGCCGATCATCCCGGAGAACACCGCCACGCCCATGGCATGACGCATCTCCGAGCCTGCTCCCGAGCTGAACACCAGCGGTACGACACCCATGATGAACGCGATGGACGTCATCAGGATGGGGCGCAAGCGCAGACGGCAGGCTTCCAGCACCGCAGCCAGAGGATCGAGGCCTTTGGCCTGCTCGTCCTTGGCGAACTCCACGATCAGGATGGCGTTCTTGCAGGCAAGCCCGACCAGAACGATGAGCCCGATCTGGGTGAAGATGTTGTTGTCACCACCGGAGACAATGACGCCAGTAATGGCCGAGAGCAGCGTCATCGGCACGATCAGGATCACCGCCAAGGGCAGGCTCCAGCTCTCGTACTGGGCGGCCAGTACCAGGAACGCCAACAACACGCACAACGGGAACACGAACAGCGCAGTGTTGCCCGAGAGGATCTGCTGGTAGGTCAGGTCCGTCCACTCGAAGGTCATGCCGTTGGGCAATTCCTGCTTCAGGAGTTTCTCGATGGCCGCTTCTGCCTGGCCTGAGCTGTACCCAGGCGCCGCTGCGCCATTGATTTCTGCGGTGATGAAGCCGTTGTAGTGCATCACGCGATCGGGCCCGGAGGTGTCGGTGACCTTGAGGAACGTGGCCAATGGGATCATCTCGCCCCGGTTGTTGCGCACCTTCAATTGGCCAATCTGCTCGGCGTCGAGTCGGAACTGCTGCTCGGCCTGCACGTTGACCTGGTAGGTACGTCCGAATCGGTTGAAGTCATTGGTATACAGCGACCCCAGGTACACTTGCAGAGTGTCGAAGATATCGTTGATGGCCACGCCGTGGGTCTTGGCTTTCTCGCGATCGATGGCCGCATCGACCTGCGGCACGTTGACCTGGTAGCTGGTGAACAGTCCCGCAAGCTCAGGCACCTCATGGCTCTTGGCAATGATGTTCTGGGTTTCCTTGTACAGCGCTTCGTAACCCAGGTTGCCACGGTCCTCGATCTGCAGGCGGAAGCCACCGATGGTGCCGAGCCCTTGCACGGGCGGCGGTGGGAAGATCGCGATGTAGGCGTCCTGAATGTCGGCGAACTGGGCGTTCAAGGCTGCGGCGATGGCGGCGGCCGACTGGCTGGGGTCCTTGCGCTCGTCGAAGGGCTTGAGAGGCGTGAACACGATGCCGCTGTTGGGGCTGTTGGTGAAGCCATTGATGGACAGGCCCGGGAACGCGACAGAGTCCGCCACGCCCGGTTGCTTGAGGGCAATCTCGCTCATGCGCTTGATCACCGCTTCGGTGCGGTCAAGGCTGGCGGCATCCGGCAGCTGGGCAAACGCCACCAAGTACTGCTTGTCCTGGGCAGGCACGAAACCGGTCGGCGTGGAGGAGAAACCCAGATAGGTCAGGCCCATCAAACCGGCATAAACGAACAAGGCGATGCCACTGGAACGGATCACTCGGCGGACACCGACGACGTAGCGATGGCTGGCGCGGTCGAAGAAGCGGTTGAAGGGCGCAAAAAGCCAGCTACCCAGCAACCTGTCCAACAGCCGCGAGAATTTGTCCCTGGGCGCATGGTGGTCCTTGAGCAGTACCGCCGCCAAGGCAGGGGACAGGGTCAGCGAGTTGAACGCCGAGATCACCGTGGAGATCGCAATGGTCAGGGCAAACTGCTTGTAGAACTGTCCAGTCAGCCCCGAGATGAACGCTGCGGGTACGAACACCGCGCACAGCACCAAGGCGGTGGCGATGATCGGGCCTGTCACCTCGCTCATGGCTTTTTGCGTGGCTTCGAGCGGTTTGAGACCCAGCCCGATGTTGCGCTCGACGTTCTCCACTACCACGATGGCGTCATCGACCACGATGCCGATTGCCAGCACCAACCCGAACAAGGAAAGGGCATTGAGCGAGAAGCCGAACAGGTGCATCACGGCGAAGGTGCCGATCAGCGATACCGGTACGGCCAGTAGCGGAATGATCGATGCACGCCAGGTCTGCAGGAACAGGATGACCACCAGCACCACCAGTACCAATGCTTCGAACAGCGTGTGCACCACCGCCTCGATCGAGCCGCGCACGAACACGGTAGGGTCGTAGACGATGCTGTAGTCCATGCCCTCGGGGAAGTCTTTCTTCAATTCCGCCATCTTGGCGCGTACTTCATCGGAGATGTCGATGGCGTTCGAGCCCGGGCGCTGGAAGATTGGGATGGCCACGGCAGGCTGGTTGTTGAGCAGCGAGCGCAGCGCGTACTGGCTAGAGCCCAGTTCGACACGAGCGATGTCCTTCAGGCGCGTGATCTCACCGTCCGCACCGGCACGGATGATGATGTTCTCGAATTCTTCCTCATTGACCAGGCGGCCCTGGGTGTTGATCGAGAGCTGGAAGCTGGTGGAGCCCGGCGCCGGCGGAGCACCCAGCTGACCCGCGGCCACCTGGCGGTTCTGCTCGCGAATTGCAGTGACCACATCGGTGGCCGTCAGGTTGCGCGAGGCGGTCTTGTTCGGGTCCAGCCAGACGCGCAGGGAGTAGTCGCCCATGCCAAACAGCTGCACATCACCCACACCACCCAACCGTGCCAGCTCGTCCTTGATGTTCAGGATGGCGTAGTTGGACAGGTAGAGCATGTCATAGCGGTTGTCCGGTGAAGTCAGGTGCACGACCATGGTCAGGTCGGGCGACGCCTTGTCCACCGTGATACCGATACGTGTCACTTCCTCGGGCAGCTTGGGCTGCGTGCGGGTCACACGGTTCTGCACCTGCACCTGGGCATTGTCCAGGTCGGTCCCCAGGGCGAAGGTGATGGTCAAGGTCAGCTTGCCATCGGCGGTGGATTGCGAGGACATGTAGAGCATGTTCTCGACCCCGGTAATGGCTTGCTCCAGGGGCGCGGCAACGGTTTCGCCGATGACCTTGGGGTTGGCACCCGGGAAGTTGGCGCGTACCACAACCGTAGGCGGTACGACCTCAGGGTATTCACTGATGGGCAACTGGAACAGCGAAATGGAGCCTGCGATCAGCAGCACCAGTGACAGCACCGCCGCGAAGATGGGCCGTGTGATGAAGAATTTGGAGAAGTTCATCGGTGGGGTTCCTCAACCGCGCGGCGCAGGCGCGCTGGCGCCCTGATTGGTGTTGCCGGCCACTTTGGCCGTGCGGGTGCTCGCCTCCAGAGCCTGACGTTGCTCGGCAAGCGCGGCCAGTGTCTGCTCGCTGGCCATTGGCGCTTCTTCAGGGGTGACCTGGGAGCCTGGACGCACTCGCTGCAGGCCCCTGACCACAATGCGGTCGTCCTTGCCCAGCCCGCTGCGCACGATGCGCAAGCCCTCAAGCTTTGGCCCCAACTCGACAGCGCGATAGGCCGCCTTGTTGTCTTTGTCCATGACCAGCACGAACTTCTTGCCAAGGTCGGTGCCCACCGCTTCGTCGTTGATCAGCACCGCATCGTATTGAGCGCTGCCGACCAGCTTCAGGCGTGCATACAGGCCAGGGGTGAATTCACCGCGTTTGTTGTCGAACACGGCCCGGCCACGAATGGTGCCGGTGCGCGGGTTGACCTGGTTGTCGACGAAGTTCATCTGCCCCAGGTGCGGGTTGCCAGTCTCGTTGGTCAGGCCCAGGTAGACCGGGGTGCTTTGCCCGCGCTGGCCTTGGCGGGCCAGCTGTGTGTACTTGAGGTAGACGCGTTCGTCAGCATCGAAATAGGCGTACACCTTGTCAGTGGAGACCACGCTGGTCAGGGGCGTGACATCGGCAGTGACGATGTTGCCGGCGGTGAACTGCGCGCGGCTCACGCGGCCGTTGATAGGGGAGGTGACACGGGTGAAGCTCAGGTTCAAACGTGCCAGGTCAAGTTGGGCCTGGATGGCATCTACGCCGGCGCGTGCTTCGGCCGCAGCACTGTTGCGTGACTCTGCCAGTTCGGCGGAGATGGCGTTGCTGTCTCGTAGACGCTCACCCCGGCGAGCTTCATTGGCGCTTCGGATGGCACTGGCCTTGGCTTGCTGCAGCTGGGCCTCAAGGCGGCGGACTTCAGCCTGGAAGGGCCGAGGGTCGATCTGGAACAACAGGTCACCCTTGCGTACCTGGGCGCCTTCGGTGAACGCCACTTGGTCGATCTGGCCCGACACACGGGGGCGCACCTCGACGGTTTCCGGTGCTTCCAGGCGTCCGGTGAACTCGTCCCATTCGTTGATCGGCTGTTCGATCACCTTGGCCACGGTGACCTTCGGAGCTGCCGGGGCCTGCGCGGCATCGGGGGTTTTGCTGCAAGCGCCGAGCGCTACCACTGCGAGGGCTGCAAGTGGAACACCGAAAGGTTTGAGTGACTGCTCCATGGAGAACTCCGCCAATATATTAGGAATGGGCGGAGTGTGAGTGTGTTGCGTGCGGGGAACGAATCGAATGGGCTGAAGGTTATTATCATGGTGAATGATATGAACCCATCGGCTATCGCCACCTGGTGATGAAGGAGCCGCTCAGCGGTGGGGCGCCCCCGGCGCCCCCAATGAGTCAGGGCTGGCTTGCACCCTTGCTTGATGCGCCTTCCGAGCCAGTGCCGTCCATGCCCGGTAAATCCTGGTTGTCGTTCTGCTGCGCCGGCGGGCTGTCTGGATCATTGCCCTGTAGCCTTGGATCGGTATCACGGGGCATGGGCTTCTCGATCGGGTTGAGCGTGCTGTCTGCACCCGGCTTGGGTGCCTGGTTGTGCGGGTCATCCGGGTAGGTAGGCCCGGTGCCGGCCGCCAGGGCCAGGGGCGAGGCAAGCAGGGCAAGCAACAGGAAGCTGGGACGATTCATGGCAATCTCCTTTGCAACGGGCAGGGCAGGTTCGTAACCTTTGGCCTTGCCCGGCCGTTCAAAGTGCCAGCACTCCGATCAACGGTCACACCACCAGCGACAGCGCCATGATGAATACGATGCCGACCACCGACAGCAGGGTCTCCATCATGCTCCAAGTCTTGAAGGTCTCGGCCACAGTCATGTTGAAGTACTGCTTGACCAGCCAGAAACCGGCATCGTTGACATGGGACAGGATCAGCGACCCGGCACCGGTCGCCAGCACCAGCAGTTCACGGTTGACCCCAGGCACCAGGTCGATCACAGGTGCCACGATTCCCGCACCGGTAATGGTCGCCACGGTGGCAGAGCCCGTGGCAATTCGAATCACTGCGGCGACCAGCCAGGCCAGCAGAATCGGTGATATCTCGGCCTGTACAGCCATTTGCCCGATCACGTTACCGACACCGGTATCGACCAGCATTTGCTTGAAACCGCCGCCGGCGCCAACGATCAGGACGATGGCAGCCGTGGGCGCGAGGCTGTGATCGAGCATCTTCATGATCTGTTGGCGGTTGAAGCCGCGCGCCGAGCCAAAGGTGTAGAACGCCAGCAGCAAGGCGGCGAGCAGCGCAGTGATGGGGTGCCCGATCAGGTCCATCCATTGGCGCACGATGTGCTCAGCAGGCAATACCACATCGGCGAAGGTCTTGAGCAGCATCAGCACCACCGGCAGCAAGACGGTGATCAAGGTGACGCTGAAGCTCGGCAGGTTGGCCTGGTCCGATTCCTTGGCGATCTGGTCCATCAGCTCCTGTGAAGGGTGCCCAGGGATATAGCGCGAGATGAAGTTGCCGAACAGTGGGCCGGCGATGATGGCCGTGGGCAGGGCCACGATCAGGCCGTAGAAGATGGTCTTGCCGATGTCGGCATGGAAGATGCCGATGGCCAGCAACGGCCCCGGGTGCGGCGGTACCAGGCCGTGCACGACGGACAGACCTGCCAGCAAGGGGATGCCGATCTTGATCAGCGACACTCCGGAGCGCCGCGCGACGATGAAGACCAGTGGGATGAGCAGGACGAAGCCAATCTCGAAGAACAGCGGGATGCCCACCAGAAAGGCAGCGAACATCATGGCCCAGTGCACGTTCTTCTTGCCAAAGGCCCGAATGAGGGTCTGAGCGATCTGATCGGCCCCGCCGGAATCGGCCATCAGCTTGCCCAGCATCGTACCCAGTGCGAGCACTATGCCGACGAACCCGAGCACGCCTCCGAAACCGTCCTGGAACGACTTCATGACCTTGGCTACCGGCATACCAGAGGTCAGGCCGAGGAAGCCGGCAGCCAGGGTGAGGGCAACGAAGGGGTGCACCTTGAAATGAGTGATAAGCAGGATCAGCCCGACGATGGTAACCAGCGCGTCGAGGAGCAGGAAAGTATCAGTAGCCAGTCCGAACATGGTGTATAGGCCTCGGTCTTATCGTTGTTTTTGGCGTAGCTTGTTGGGTAAGTCATTGCATGAATGGGCTAAGACAGCGCTGTCTTGACGGTCCGAAATGCGAGCAGACTCAGGCAGTCTGCGCAACACTGTGCTCGGCGCAGCGCTTGAGCCAGCCGTCGACCGCCTCGGCAAGCGCAACGATCGGCTGAGTGGCGTCCAGCGTCAGGGTGAGCGGTTCATCGTAGGGCGGCTCAAGGGCGGCGAACTGGCTCTGGATGAGGCTGGCCGGCATGAAATGCCCTGGTCGCGCCAGAACCCGTTGCTCAGCTTGGGCAGGGGTGAGCTCAAGAAAGACGAACATCAGCCCAGGCATCGCGCAGCGCAATGTGTCGCGGTAGCTGCGCTTGAGTGCGGAACAGGTGAGAATCGGCCGCATGCCGGCCTCACTCGTCGCTTGCATCTCCTGGCCCAGGCGTACCAGCCAACCGGCACGGTCATGGTCATCCAAGGGAATACCGGCGCTCATCTTGTCGATATTGGCCTGCGGGTGGAACGCGTCACCTTCGATCAGGTGTCCGCCGCTGTAGGCGGCGATGGCAGACGCAATGCAGCTCTTGCCGCACCCGGCCACACCCATGACCACGATGGCGGGCAGTGGAGAATTCATCTGTACCTCCTGCTGGGTGGGACAGCGCTGTCTTGGGCTCGGGCAGCGCGGTCTCCCCAATGTTTATTGATCTTGTGCTTACGCAGTATGGACGCCGTGCGGCAATCACCTGAGAGCAACCTGCAAACAGCCGTTGCCTACGTCCTGAGACAGCGCTACCTTAGAGGCCGTTCCCAGTCCTTGCAAGTAGTAAAATTACAACATTATGGCCCGCATTGGTTCGCGCACAACTGGTCGTCCCACCCTGGCTGAAGTCGCCAGACTGTCCGGGGTTTCCCCCATCACTGCATCCCGGGCCTTGCGCGGCGTCAGTACCGTGGCCCCTGAACTCGCGGCCAAGGTTGTGGCTGCGGCCACCACCCTTGGCTATGTGGCCAATCCCGCCGCCCGCGCGTTGGCATCTGCCCGCAGCCACTCGGTCGTGGTGCTCATACCGTCGCTGTCCAATCAGTTGTTCATCGACACACTGGAAGCCATCCATGATGTGATGCGCCCACGAGGGCTGGAGGTGCTGATCGGCAACTACCACTACGATACCGCCGAGGAAGAAAACCTCATTCGCAATTACCTGGCCTATCAGCCTTGTGGCATGCTGCTGACCGGTTTCGAACGCACCGACGCTTCGCGTCAGATGCTCGCGGCCAGTGGCGTACCCTGCGTGCACATGATGGAACTGGACGGGGAGGCCGACGCGTTGGCGGTAGGCTTTTCCCAACACCAGGCTGGCCGGGCCGCAGCCCAACACCTGATCGAACGCGGTTGCACCCGGCCTGGATTTATTGCAGCACAGCTGGATCCCCGGGTCATGCAGCGGGCTGAGGGCTTTCGGCTAGCGCTGGCCGAAGCTGGATTGCACGCGCCCGAGCGGGAGGTCCTGACCCCGGCCCCGTCCTCGATCGCACTGGGAGGGGAGTTGTTCAGCCGCCTGATCAGGCAAGCCCCCGAGGTGGATGGCATCTTCTTTTGCAACGATGACCTTGCCCAAGGCGCGGTGCTTCAAGCGCTGCGCCAGGGCATCCGTGTCCCGCAGCAGGTGGCCATGGTCGGCTTCAACGATCTGCCGGCTTCGGCGCACATGGTGCCCAGGCTTACTTCCATTCGCACGCCAAGGGCTGCGGTGGGACGTGTCGCCGCCCAGGCGTTGTTGACGCTGCTCGATGGCAAAGCCGTGACGCCAGCCCGGCAGGACCTGGGGTTTGAGTTGATGGTGCGAGAAAGCTCCTGAGGTTTCACGCGCACCGGTTTCACGCGCACCTGGTGCGAGTGACTCAATTCGGCTCTGATGGTCTGGGCATGGCTTCCAAGGTAGCGATCAGGTCTTTGTGCAGTGTTTGCAGGGTGTCCTGGAGTACCCGACACAAGTTGTCTACAGGATCACCTGCTACAAGCGCCTGCTCGAGTGCTTCGCAGTCGGCGACCAAGTGACGTACCTTAAGCATCTTGGCCCCACCCTTGATGCGGTGAACCAATGCCTTGAGCGTCCCGTCCGGCGGCTGCCCATCCAGGGTGCGCAGCGTTGAAAGGTCTTCGGCCACGCTTTGCGACAATTGCTCGATCAGATGCCTGATCAAATCGTCGTCGTCGCGGGTCAAGTGACGCAGCTCGGCCAGGTTCAAGCAGCCGGGCCGGGCAGGTGCAGGGGCTGCTGGTGGCTTGCGAGCCGCCTGCGGCAGGTGTGCCTTGAGGCCATGCAGGCCGATAGGCTTGAACAGGCAGTCATCCATCCCGCTCGCCAGGCATCGCTCCCGCTCTTCGGCCTGGGCATTGGCGGTTACCCCCAGAATCGTCGCGGGCGACAGTCCTTGCTGGCGTTCTTGAGCACGGATACAGCAGGCCAGCTCATGACCGTCCATCACAGGCATGCTGCAGTCGGTGATCACCACGTCAAAGCGCGTTTCTCGCCACAGCTGCAACGCGATTTCGCCGTTCTGCGCCTGGGTCACCTGATGGCCCAAGGCGCGCAACTGACGTTCAAGCAACAGCAGATTGGCCGGGTAGTCGTCCACGACCAGGATGTGCAACGGGCAAGCATCAAGGCCCGTGGTTGGGTCCTGCCCGTCAGAAATGATCTGGGGCGTACACTGGGGCAGGGCCATGAGGATCTGGACCCTGGTACCCACTCCCTCCACACTCTGCAGTGTCAGCGTACCGCCCATGAGCTCGGCCAGGGCACGGCTGATGACCAGGCCCAGCCCAGTGCCCTGGCGCGCACGGGGCCCGTCGACCTGTACGAATGCATTGAACAGGCGTGCCTGGTCCGCAGGGCTTATGCCGATACCCGAATCGCGCACACAGAGCTCGACGCGCTGGAGTTCGCCCTGTACCGAGGTGCGCATCGCGGTGTGAACTTCACCACGGTCGGTGAACTTGATCGCATTGCTGATCAGGTTCGACAGCACCTGCTTCAGGCGCGCAGCATCTACCTGGATCCAGACCGGTTCGGTGGGTAGGTCACAGGCGAGCTCAAGGCCCTTGAACCTCGCATTGCCCTCGAACACGCGAAGGGTAGCGCGCACCAGGTCCACCAGGTCGGTGGGGATCGGCTGCAAACTGATGTGGCCTGACTCGATCCTGGAAATATCGAGAATATCGCCTATCAACCCTAGCAGCCCCAGTGCCGACTCATGGGCTGTCTTGAGCATGTGGGTATCGCATCGACCGGCGCGACTGTCCTCGAGCGCCAGTTCCAACAAGCCGAGCACGGCGTTCATGGGGGTGCGTATCTCATGGCTCATGGTGGCCAGAAACGTGCTTTTCATGAGGCTGGCCTGCTCGGCTTCATCCTTGGCATGGCGAAGTTGCTCCAGCAAGCCTCGGCTCAGCGCCAGTTGTGTCTGCAGGGCGCGCTCGGCTTCGACCCGCTTCTGGATCAGTTTGCGCAGGTAGCTGTTCCAGAAGACGACACCTGCGATCAGCAACGCGGCAATCACCAGCACCTGGAGCGCCAGTTCTCGGTAGTTGCGCCATGGGCTGTCGCTGACCACGGTGCTCGTCCTCCAGCGATTGATCAGTTGCTCAAGTTCTTCGGGCGCTATACTCAGCAATGCTTTGTCCAGGATCGATTGCAGTTGGGGTTGATCGGCCGCGACGGCAAACGCCGCAACGGCTGGTTCTTCGTCAAGGATGCTCGCGATCTGAAGGCGGTTCTTGAAGACGTGACTGATGTAGTAGGCCGCGTTGATATGGCTACTCAACGCGGCATCAGCGCTGCGATTGACCACAGCCTCCATCAGGTCCAGCGGGTTGTCGACTTCGACAAGCCGCGCGCGGGGGTAGCGCTGCTGGAGCATGGCGCGTTGCGGAGAATTGCGAATAAATGCGATTCGTTGCGGTTCAAAGCGCTTGATGCCGGCTTGCGAAGGGTTATCGACGCGGGTAACGAGCACGCGCGGGCTGATCAGGTAGGGCCGTGTGTAGCGCACTTGTTTGGACCGTTCAGCGCCGTAACCCAATGCGCCGATCATCAGTGCGTCGCGCTGGCCCAGACGGTCGATCATGGACTGGGCAGACTCGGCTTGCCTGGTATGAAAATGCAGCCCGGTCCTTAGGGTAATTTGTTTAAGCAGGTCCAGGGTTATGCCACTGGGTCGCTGCTGATCATCGTAGAACGTCAAGGGTGCCAAGGCCGGATTGATCAACACGTCTACCACCGGGTGAGCCTTGATCCAGGCTTGCTCCTCATCTGTCAGTACACTCAGGTGGCGCTGCAACAAAAGACTGGTATTGCTGTTGCTCCAGCGCTTGAGGATGGCCAGGCGCTCGCTTTCCCCAATCCGGCGCAGTGCCTTGTCGAGCAGTTGACGCAGCGCATCGTTATCGCGTGCCACTGCAAAGGCAAACGCTTCTGGGACGATGGGTGAGAAGTGATCGATCCGCAGGGCACCTCTGAAGGTCTTGCCGATCAGATAGTCTGTGCTGATTGCATCGCCCAGGTAGGCATCGGCTTCGCCCATAGCCACAGCGGCAAGGCCAGCCTGGGTGGAGCGATACAAAACCAGCTGCGCTGCCGGGTAAAGGGCGCGGGCACGATTGGCGGGTAGATAATGGTCAACCATGGCCAGACGCAGCCCTGCAAGATCGTGGGCCGGTGCAAGACGCTGGCCTTCGCGCGTGACGATCACCGGCAGGTCATCGGCATACGATGTACTCAGACTCAACCCAGCGTCTGCAGCCTCAAAGCTGTTGGAGCTGCCCAGTACGTCCACACGTCCTTCATGCAGCGCCTCAATGGCCTGATAACGGCTATCGAAACGCTTTACTTCGACGGCTATACCCAACAACTCAGCGATGATGCCGACGTAATCCGCTGTCAGACCTTCGTAGTCACTGGGACTTACGTTGATATCAAATGGTGGATAGTCCGGCCGTGAGGTGCCCAGCACCAGGCGCTTGCGAGCGTCCAGCCACTGGCGCTCGGCCGTTTGCAGATTCAAGGGCTGCGTGGCGCTCACCGAACGGGCCAGCAAACTGCGCGTCTCGCTCGCCAGCGACTGCGCGACAGGCCCTGCCAGTACCATCAGCAGGAGGGTACTGGCCAGCAAACGTTTAATCGTCATGCACCGCTCATCAGTAGACGTGGTTGCGCTTGGCCAGGTCTACCATTTCCACCAGCGACTCGGTCTTGAGCTTATCCATGATCCGGCCACGGTAGGTGCTGATGGTCTTGGCGCTGAGGTTCATGCTACTGCCGATGTTCTTGTTGCTTTCTCCACGGGCCAGACGCCTGAGAACCTCCATTTCGCGGTTGGAAAGGCTCGCCAGGCGCATGGGCTCGCTTTCGAGCGAATTGCTGTTGACCGACATCTGCGGGAACGTCGAATAGCCTTTTACCAGGGCCTTGAGCGCGAACAGCAAGGCGTCGTGATCTTCATCCTTGGTCACGAATGCGCCGATGCCTGCGTCCAGACAGCGGCGTACATACAAGTCGGTCGCCTGGCCAGTGAGCACCATGATCTTGGGCACCTGATCGAGTGATTGCAGGCGCTTGATAACTTCCATTCCGTCCAGCCCAGGCAAACCGATGTCGAGAATCACCACGTCCGGTTTGAGCTCGCGTGCCATTTGCGCGACTTCACTGCCATTGCCCACTTCTGCAACGACATTGAAACGTTCATGTTCGAGCAGCATGCGCAGGGACATACGGACGACGGGGTGGTCGTCCACGATCAGCACATTGGTCATTGGGAAAACTCCTGTTCAGATATGGTCCGCTTCCTGGGACACTCAGGAATACTTCTGTAAGCGGGTTAGTCAGAAGCGCAGCAAGATACGACCATTACCGAACTTTGATAATGCCGAGTATAGAAGTGTTGAATAACCTTGAAGGAGCCGATGAAAAATCCTACAAAAAGGCGGGCGGTTCAGCAGCTTGTGGCCTCGCGTTGGCTGCCGAACCGTATGATCAGGTACAGGCAGTGTGTACTTTGTTTACGCGCAGTGAAGATGCAGGGTGTTCAGCCAACGATTTGCCCACGCGCGCGGGACGAATCGAAAGAACGCCCTGGCAGTTGGGGCATCGACCATGCAAGCGTCCCTGCGCACACCCTCGGCAAAACGTGCATTCGAAGGAGCAGATGAAGGCATCGAGGCTGTCACCGGGCAGGTCGGCATCGCAACACTCGCAGTTGGGGCGTAATTCCAGCATAGGCGTGGTTCCTGTCGGGAGGGTCTGGAGGCAGTGTGCTCCGGGCTGGAACTGGCTCGCAAGCTAGGCGCGGTACAGGTGCGCATGTCCGGCACGGTAAAGGGCCGATTCGGCGAACGGCGTGTCACCCAGCACTCGGCCCACCACAATCAACGCGGTGCGGCGATAACCTTTGAGGGCGGCGCGCTCGACGATGTCGTCCAGTGTGCCTCGCACCCAGTCCTGGTCCGGCCAGGTGGCGCGGTAAACCACGGCAATGGGGCAGTCGCCACCGTAGTGAGGCCGCAGCTGCTCAACGATGCGTGCCAGGTGCTTGACCCCCAGGTGAATGGCTAGCGTCGTGGCATGGCGCGCAAGCGCCTCCAACTGCTCGCCGGCTGGCATGGGCGAGCTGTCTGCGAAGCGAGTAAGGATCACGCTCTGAGCGACGTCGGGCAAGGTCAGTTCGCATCCCAGCAACGCGGCGCTCGCAGCCACGGCGGTGACGCCCGGCACAATCTGATAATCAATGCCAAGACGCTGTAGGTGGCGGATCTGCTCACCGATAGCGCCATAAAGACTCGGATCACCGCTGTGCACGCGTGCGACATCCTTGCCCTGGGCATGGGCGCACGCAATGGCGTCGATGATCTGCTCAAGATGCAGTTCTGCGCTGTTGATCAGGGTGTCGGCGCAGTGACCTTCCAGAACGGCAAGAGGGACCAGGGAACCGGCATAAATGATGACAGGGCAGGTGCGAATCAGGCGCTGCCCCTTGACCGTGATCAGCTCGGGGTCGCCGGGGCCGGCGCCGATGAAATAAACCGTCATGGTATTCCTGAATGATTGACAAGGGTGAGCGGGATCAATGAGCGATGGCGAGGGTCGCAGGGCCCAGGGTTTGACGCGTGATCAGAAGCTTCGTTTCGCCATTGTACTGGTCGGCCATTGCCAGTGCTGCACTCTCTGCCACGCCCCAGCACCCGCTGTGCGCAAAAGCGACGGCTGAGCGGTGGCTCAGATGCGCTTCGAAGCGATTCAAGTGCGATGCAGGGTAGAACAACAGAGGCAGCGCCAGATGGCTCGCCAATGCATGCAGCCCCGGCTCGTGCGCCTTGAGATCGATGCTGGCGATACCGTGAAGGTACGCAGCGTCCAGGCCCCGCTGAGCGAGGCCTTGTTCGAGCAAGGTCAACAACCTGTCCATCGGGCAACCACCACGGCAGCCAAACCCTGCATAGAACGGCTTCACACCGAGCGGCTGAAGCGACGATACAGGCCTGCGCTGATCAGGCCAAGGGCGAGCCAGAATGCTGCATTGGTAAGCCAGGACGCCACCTGGAACTGGGTCTCCAGGGCTGCTGGAGCCAAACTCTGGTGCACTTCAGGCTGAGGGGCGCCTATGACGTGCGGCAACACCAGGACAATGACGCCCAACACCTTCAATGCCCAATGGCGGGCGAATACCAGCAGTGCCAGGCCTACGGCCGTGGCACCCGCAGCGCCAGCCCACCAAACCTGGCGCTGCGCCAGGTCAGCCGCCGCGGTTCCCGGGAGCTCCGGCGGCAATCCGAGCGTGGGCGCCAGACAGAACACGGCGAAACCAGCAAGGCCCCAGGCAGCACCGCTGGCCGTGGTGCGCGGTTGGCGCAGGCTGTACAAGCCAGCCAGTATCAAGGCGAACCCCACCGCCACCACCAGGTTGCCGCCGGTGGTCGAGAGCGTGCGCTGCCAGCCCTCTTCAGGCGACCAGGCCTCGTCACTGTGCTCATGGGCGGCCTCGGTACCTTGGGCATGCGAATGTGCCGGCGCCGACGCCTCGTATGTCTCCGCTTGCAGGATCAACGGGCTGACCCACAAACTTTGCAGTACGGTCAGCAACAGTGCCGCCAGCAGTCCGCTGAAGCCCGCCGTACGGGCGATGTGCGTGATCATGGGCGGCAACTCAGTGGCAGGGGAAGGCGGCGCTGTGACGGGTGTCATGCGCAGCATTATGAACGGCTTCGATGTGCGAGAAGCCGGCAAAGTAAACCAGGCACAGGCCCAGCAGGCCGGCGCTTGCAGCCACGACAATGCGTTGACTGAGGGATACGGGTGCAACGATGCTGCTAACGTGCGGGCGGGTAGTGACGGGCATTGGCGCCTTCCTCTGCGTGTAGGCGACGGGCAGGCGCGGCAGCTGCGGGCGATACCCGCAGGAATGCGACAGCGCCCGCCCACCGCGGGGTGTTGATGAACGTCAGGCCGGTCTCCGGGCTTGCGAGGAGGAGGGTATCTCCTGGGCAGCGTCACCTTCCCATGCCGTATCTGGCGGCACAGTGGTAAAGACGCCTCACTCGCTTACCGTTGCGGGGGCAGCACCGGAATAGTCCAGGCCTGTAAGGCAAGCCTGCGACGCACCGATTTCCCGTTTCACCCTCTAGGGGCACCTGACGCAATGCGATAGAAAAGCACGCGGGCCGCGTTGCGTCAAATGCACAGGCTACGCTCGATCATTGCTGGGCGAAGGCAATCAGCCGCTCGCCATCGAGCCGATAACGCAGCCACTCCGTTTGTGGTTGCGCCCCCAGTGCGTCATAGAACCCGATGGCCGGCTCGTTCCAATCCAGCACACTCCATTCAAGGCGACCGCAGCCTTTGGCAACTGCCTGCTTGGCAATGTACCTGAGCAACTGGCGCCCGGCGCCATCGCCACGGTCGTTGGGCGAGATGTAAAGGTCTTCCAGGTAGATGCCATTGCGCCCGAGCCAGGTCGAGTAACTGTAGAAGTAGATGGCAAAACCAATCGCACGGCCTTCACGTTCGGCCATCAGGCAATGAACGGTGCTGTCGGCGTCGAACAGGCTGCGCTCGATGTCCTGGGTAGTGGCCAGTACCTCTTCTCGGGCGCGTTCGTACTCGGCCAATTCAGTAATGAAGTCCAGAATTTGTTGGGCATCGGTGCGTAGGGCAGGGCGAATTACAAGACTCATCGAGCGCTTATCCTTTGTCGGCTGCGAGTGATACAGCTATGTGTATCTGCAAAATTCTCTATATCTGTACTGCTAGGGGGCAAAGGGCTATGGGCTAGTGTGAACCCTTTCCTGAACCCAGTGGAATACCCGTCATGTTCGCCTCGCTCGACCTCTTGATCGCCTTCGTGCTGTTCGCTTTCGTTTCTTCCATCACCCCCGGGCCCAACAACACCATGCTGTTGGCTTCGGGCGTGAATTTCGGTGTGCGCCGCTCGGTGCCACACGCGCTGGGCGTCAGCGTCGGGTTCATGGTCATGGTCCTTGCCGTCGGCTTGGGTCTGGGAGAGGTCTTCAAGGCCTGGCCTGTGCTCTATACCGTGTTGCGCTATGCCGGAGCGGCCTATCTGCTGTACCTGGCCTGGAAAATTGCCACCTCAGGGCCGGTTGGCACCGCCTCTACGGCAGAGCCAAAGCCGATTGGCTTTTGGGCCGCGGCTGCCTTCCAATGGGTCAACCCAAAGGCTTGGGTGATGGCCATAGGTGCGATAACGACCTACACCCCAGCGCAAGGCTACGTTGCCAACGTGGTGGTCATCGCCGCCGTGTTTGCCTTGGTGAACTTGCCCAGCGTCGGTGTGTGGGTCATGTTCGGCAGTGCCCTTCGTGGCCTGCTGCAAAACCCACGCTGGCTGATGCTGTTCAATGTCCTGATGGCTGCACTGCTGGTCGTTTCGCTCTACCCGCTGCTGTTTGTAGAATCTACGTTCCACCCTTGAGGCAGAAGGCAGCGCCCACCATGCAACTGACACCGTGGTCCCACGATTGTAGCGAAGGGTTCACCCTGCGCGGCTGGCGCAGCGAGCCTACAGGGCGGCCCCTGCTGCACTTTCTGCACGGCAACGGGTTTTGCTCGCTCGCCTACCAACCGCTGCTGATGCAACTGGGACAACACTTCGATCTCTGGCTCAGCGACGTTCAGGGGCACGGAGACAGTGACCACGCAGGCCCGTTCCGTGGCTGGAATCGCACGGCAGCGCTGGCGGCTGAAGCTTTCAGCGCGCATGTGGCTGAGTACGCAGACGTACCCCGCCTTGCCATCGGCCACAGCTTCGGCGGGGTGCTCACCGGGTTGTTGCTGGCCAGTGAGCCGCAGTTGTTCGAGCGCGCTGTGCTGCTCGACCCGGTGATTTTCAGTAGGCGCATGCTGTTTTCGATGAAGCTGGCCGCCTGCTTCGGGCTGAACCGGCACCATGCGCTGGCGCGCAAAACGGCCGGCAGGCGCAGCACCTGGCCCGACCGCCACTCAGCCATGATTTCCCTGCAAGGGCGGGGCATCTTCAAAGGCTGGAGCGACGCGGCATTGCAGGCCTATGTGTCGCATGCGATCGCCGAAGGCGAGGGCGACGTGCTGCTCAAGTGTCGCCCAAGCCGCGAAGTGGACATCTTCAGTACCTATCCGTCCCACCTGTGGTCAAGCCTGTCGCGTATCGGCGTGTCGACGCGTGTGCTGTACGGCAGCCAGACCTACCCTTATGTGCGGGCCTCGGCGTTACGGCTGGCAGCGCTCAACCCTCATGTCAGTGTTCGGGAGGTGGGCGGCGGACACTGTTTCATGCAGGAATACCCTGAGGCTGCGGCGCAGGAGGTGCTGGCTTTCCTTCGACCCAGCGTCCTACCGGTAGAACAGGCTGGACCGTTTCAGGTAGCTAGCCCGTGAATCGATGCAACGTTAAGGTGGCACCCGGACGTTGAGGAGCGCACGATGAAGACGATTTTGCATACCCATTCCAATCCTGCCGGGCACTGGGTAGGCGATGGCTTTCCGGTGCGAAGCCTGTTCACCTATGACGACGACGTCAGTCGCACCAGCCCGTTTCTGCTTCTCGATTACGCCGGGCCCCACACCTTCGCCCCCACCTCGACGCGTCGCGGCGTAGGGGCTCATCCGCACCGGGGTTTCGAGACAGTCACGATCGTTTACCAAGGCGAACTGGAGCATCGCGACTCAACGGGCGCCGGCGGAGTAATAGGACCGGGTGACGTTCAGTGGATGACCGCTGCAGACGGCATCGTTCATGAAGAGTTTCACTCACCCGGATTCGCCCGCAGCGCAGGCGTGTTGGAGTCAGTGCAACTGTGGGTGAACCTTCCGGCCCGATTCAAGCGCGCTCCGGCCGGCTATCAGACCCTGGGCAGCGCCGATATCCCCACGGTGAATCTGGGTGCGGGCGCGGGCAGCCTGCGTGTGATCGCAGGTGAGTACCAGGGGGTGAGCGGGCCGGCGCGCACGTTTACGCCGATGGACGTGTGGGACCTGGACCTTGAGGCCGGCGCTAAACTGGTGCTCCCTATCCCGGCAGGCCGCACGGCTGCGGTGGTGACCCTGCAAGGCGGTTTGCGGTTGAACCAGGTCAGCGAGGCCGGCCCGTGCTCAGTGACGCTATTGGCCCGTGACGGTGCCGATGTGCTGCTTGAAGCCCTGCAGCCCGCCCGTGTGCTGGTGCTGAGCGGTGAGCCTATCGACGAGCCTGTGGTGGCATACGGTCCCTTCGTGATGAACACGCGGGAAGAAATCATCGAGTCCATCGAAGGCTTTCAGTTGGGGAAGTTCGGCCGTATGCCCTGAACGCGCACCGTCCTGGAGCGCGAAGCACCACCCGTCGCACCGATTCGACACGGCTCGAACTACCCAGCACCGCTCGGGTTCTTCAGCTAAGGTGCAGATGGAACCCCGTACGATCGATAACGCATATCCACATGCGCACCGACAGGTTCCTCTTCCTGTGGCCCTGTGCCTGGCCCCAGGCCTGTCCAACCGCAAGTTAATACAGAGAGGGCTCTCTGCCATGTCACTGTTAGGCGTATCGACACTGGAACTGCGACAGATGATCGAACAGGCATGCTTGCCAGATCGTTGTGAAATCAACTGTGCCGATGGCTCACACCTGACCATCCGGCTCGGCAATGGTCAGGATCTGACAGAGGCCGTCACGCTTTGCGATGTTCCGCTGAGCAGTCTGAACAGCAGCAGGGACTTGGTTAACCTGGTCGGCCAATTACACGCAATGCGTGACAGTGCTCCCATGCACTCGAAGAAATTAGCCTGACCGCGCGGCGCAAAGCTCGCTTCTAACCGGCCGTCACTGCAACTCAAGCAGAAGATTGAGCCCACCGTCGCCGCACTTGCCCTGGTCTCTGACAACGCCATGGTAACTGCGCCCGTCCCAGATGAACGCGACACTGTGCGCACGGTGCACCTTATTAGGCAGAGGCGGGCAGATGTGCAGACGCAGTGCAGGCCGACCTTGCAGGTTGAGCGGCGCAAGCTGGCACTGGCACTCGACGCTTTGCGCCACGGGACCGAACAGGGTGTCGCGGACGTAGTCGAGTTGCACCGATGCATTTGGAGGGCGGCCTGGCATTCTCATGATCGCTGCTCTCTGATCGAAGTACGTGCTAGGGCATGCAGATTTGTCATGACGATCTCCTGTAGGAAAGGCATTCGAGGAGGTTGCAGGCTGCATGGGAGCCCAGTCCTGCTCCATGCGTTCAATTCGATTGCTTCGTCGTTCAGGCCCCTGCCTTGCGAAACGTCAGGTTGATGCGCCGCGGGCCCATGCGTGGGTGCACGCCAGGCTTGATGGGCAGGACGCCATGAAAGCGTAGACGGTCTTCACCACCCCACACCAGCACATCGCCATGATTCAAGGCAATACGCTGGGTCTTGTCCGCGCGTTGCAAGCCACCCAACAGGAACACGGCAGGCAAACCCAGGGAAAGGGACACGATGGGTTGGCTGAAATCCTGCTCATCACGATCCTGATGCAGGCTCAGACGAATGCCCGGCAGGTAGTGATTGATCAGGCACGCATCCGGTACGAAGCCATCGAACCCTGCACGCGCAGCGCACTGCGTGGCCAAGGCCAGAAGCACGGGCGGCATCATCGGCCAGGGTCTGCCGGACAGCGGGTCCACGGGGCTGTATCGGTAACCGCGTTTGTCACTGATCCAACCGAGTGCGCCGCAGTTGGTCAGGCCCACAGCCATGCTCAAACCGCCAGGCGTACGCATGTGCCGCCATGGCGCTGATCGCAGTATCGGGCGAAGCGCATCCAGTACGTGCTCGACGTCATCTAGCGCGACGCCAGGCAACAGCACCGTGCGGGGTGCCAGCTGCTGCGGTTGGGCCCCGAACAGGTCCAGATCGGATTGGATCATCAGTCTGACTATTCCAGTAAGCCTGTTATCCAGCAGAAGAAAGCTGGCGTCTTTGAGCGTTCACTATCAGCCAGCCGCCAAATAATTCAAAACGTTTCTGAACGCCATTCGTCCGTTGATGGTCTTCATCGTGCCGTGGCCGCGGTAGCCGATTGACGATGAGGATTACATATGTCTGAGCATGTACCGGACAACCCCCGCAGGGACTTCCTGCGCAAGACCTTGACCTTGATACCGGTGGTAACGGTGGCCAGTACCGGTATTGGGCTGGGCGCAGCCACCGCCCTGGCCGAGCCGGTACGCCCGCCTGAGCAGCCTGAAGCCAAACCCGCTGACACTGCCTACCATCCTGCGTTCTTCACCCCAGAGGAGTTCGCCTTCGTCCAGGCAGCGGTCAGCCGGCTCATTCCAGCCGACGCGCTAGGGCCTGGTGCCCTCGAGGCCGGCGCTGCGCAGTATATCGACCGTCAGATGGGCACGGCCTACGCCAGCGGCGGGCTCTGGTACATGCAAGGCCCGTTCGAGGCCGATGCGGCACCCGAGCTTGGCTATCAATTGCAACTGACCCCGCAGCAGATCTACCGCTTGGGAATTGCAGGTGTGCACCAATGGTGCCTGGCCAACGGCAACAAGGCGTTTCACGCGCGCAGCCCCGAGCAGCAGGACGAGGTGCTGGCGCAGTTGGAGTCTGGTGAGCTGGCGTTGAAGGATGTGCCGGCCAAAGCATTTTTCAGCCTGCTGCTGCAGAACACGCGCGAAGGCTTTTTCTGCGACCCGGTGCATGGGGGCAACCAGGGCATGGTCGGCTGGAAACTGATCGGTTTTCCCGGCGCGCGCGCCGACTTCATGGATTGGGCCGAGCGTAACGAACGCTACCCGTTCCCTCCTGTGTCCATCCGCGGCGAGAGGGCTTGAGCCATGGCCAATGCATTGAAGAAGGTCGACGCAGTGATCGTCGGCTTTGGCTGGACGGGGGCAATCATGGCCAAGGAACTGACCGAGGCCGGCCTGCACGTGGTGGCGCTGGAGCGCGGGCCTATGCAGGACACTTACCCCGATGGCAGCTACCCGCAAGTGATCGACGAACTGACTTACAGCGTGCGCAAGAAGCTGTTCGTGGACCTTTCCAAGGAAACGGTGACCATACGCCATACCGTCAACGATGTAGCGTTGCCGTACCGCCAGCTGGGCGCGTTCCTGCCCGGCAAGGGCGTAGGCGGTGCCGGTTTGCACTGGTCGGGCGTACACTTTCGTGTCGACCCGATGGAGCTGCGCATGCGCAGCCACTACGAAGAACGCTACGGCAAGTCTTTCATCCCCCAGGACATGACCATTCAGGATTTCGGCGTCAGTTACGAAGAGTTGGAACCCTACTTCGACTTCGCCGAGAAGGTGTTCGGCACCTCGGGGCAGGCCTGGACGGTCAAGGGTGAACTGGTCGGGCAGGGCAAAGGCGGCAATCCGTTTGCCCCGGACCGTTCCAATCCGTTCCCGCTGCCCTCGCAGAAGAACGTGGTGTCGGCTCAGGTTTTCCAGAAGGCCACCTCGTCGTTGGGCTATCACCCTTACAACCTGCCCTCGGCCAACACATCCGGCCCTTACACCAACCCGTATGGCGCTCAGATGGGACCGTGCAATTTCTGCGGATTTTGCAGCGGCTACGTGTGCTACATGTACTCCAAGGCATCGCCGAACGTAAACATCCTGCCCGCGCTGCGCCAGGTGGAGCACTTCGAGCTAAGGCCCAATGCCCATGTACTGAAGGTGAACCTGGACGACAGCAAGCAGCGTGCGACCGGGGTCACCTACATCGACGCCCAGGGCCGTGAGGTGGAACAGCCGGCCGACCTGGTGATCCTGTCGGCTTTTCAGTTCAACAATGTGCGCCTGATGCTGCTTTCTGGCATCGGCAAGCCCTACGACCCGGTCAAGAACGAAGGGGTGGTCGGGCGCAATTTCGCCTATCAGAACATGGGCACGGTCAAGGCCTTCTTCGACAAGGACTTGCACACCAACAACTTCATCGGCGCCGGTGGTAATGGCGTGGCGATCGACGACTTCAACGCCGACAATTTCGACCATGGCCCTCACGGCTTCGTGGGTGGCTCCCCGATGTGGGTCAACCAGGCGGGGACCCGGCCCATCGCAGGTGTAGGCAACCCGCCGGGCACGCCTGCATGGGGCAGCGCCTGGAAAAAGGCCACCGCCGACTACTACACCCACCAGATATCCATGGATGCCCACGGCGCGCACCAGTCCTACCGCGGCAATTACCTGGACCTGGATCCTACCTACCGTGATGCTTATGGCCTGCCGCTGTTGCGCATGACCTTCGACTGGCAGGAAAACGACATCCGAATGAACCAGTTCATGGTCGGCAAGCTCAGCGCCATCGCCAAGGCCATGAACCCCAAGGCCATTGCGGTGCTGGGGAAGCAGGTCAAGGAACACTTCAATACTGCCTCCTACCAGACGACTCACCTCAACGGTGGGGCGATCATGGGGACCGACCCAAAAACCAGCGCTTTGAACCGCTATTTACAGTGTTGGGATGTACACAACGTGTTCGTACCTGGGGCCTCGGCGTTCCCGCAGGGGCTTGGCTACAACCCGACCGGTCTGGTCGCTGCGCTGACCTACTGGTCGGCACGGGCCATTCGTGAACGGTACCTGAAGAATCCCGGCCCCCTGGTGGCGGTGTAAGGAGCGATGAGCATGAACAGAATGTTGATCGCCACTGTGCTGGTGGGTATGGGCATGACGGCGCAGACAACGCAGGCAGCGCAGGCCGAACAGACGCTGGTTAGCCAGGGTGAGTACCTGGCGCGTGCAGGGGACTGTGTGGCTTGCCACACGGCCAAGGACGGCAAGCCCTTTGCGGGTGGGTTGCCGATGGAAACGCCCATTGGCACGATCTACTCGACCAACATCACCCCCTCATCCGAGGGCATCGGTCAGTACAGTTTCGAAGACTTCGACCGAGCCCTTCGCCGTGGGATCCGCAAGGATGGCAGTACACTGTACCCGGCCATGCCGTACCCGTCCTATGCGCGGTTGACCGAACCCGACATGCAGGCGTTGTACGCCTACTTCATGAAGGGCGTAACCCCCGTGCAGGAGCCGAACAAGGACACGGACATTCCTTGGCCCCTGAGCATGCGCTGGCCGTTGTCGATCTGGCGCGGTGTATTCGCCCCGAAGCCTGAACATTGGCAGCCGTTGCCCGAGCGAGATCCGGTGATCGATCGCGGCGCTTACCTGGTCGAAGGCCTGGGCCACTGCGGTGCCTGCCATACCCCAAGGGCACTGACCATGCAGGAAAAAGCGTTAAGTGCAAAGGAGGGCGATGCTTTCCTGGCCGGCAGCGCGCCGCTCGAAGGCTGGGTGGCGAAGAATCTGCGAGGCGATCACAAGGATGGTCTGGGCAGTTGGAGCGAGGCACAGCTGGTGCAGTTTCTCAAGACTGGCCGCAGCGACACCAGTGCCGTGTTCGGTGGCATGAGCGATGTGGTGGAGCACAGCATGCAGTACATGAGCGACGCCGACCTGACAGCCATAGCGCGCTACTTGAAGACCTTGCCGCCCAGCAATCCGAATGACACGCCCCACGTCTACGACCGGCAAGTGGCGGATGCGCTGTGGAAAGGCGACGACAGCAAGCCAGGGGCTGGGGTATATATCGACAATTGCGCCGCCTGCCACCGCACCGATGGCAAGGGGTACACGCGCGTCTTCCCAGCGCTTGCCGGTAACCCGGTGGTGCAGACCCAGGATGCTACCTCGTTGATTCATTTGGTACTCAAGGGTGGGACCCTGCCCGCGACCCGCACGGCGCCCTCGAACTTCACCATGCCGGCCTATGGCTGGCGCCTGAGCGACCAGGAGGTGACTGACGTGGTCAACTTTATCCGCACCAGCTGGGGTAACCAGGGTGAGCCTATCGAGGTCAAGGCGGTGAAAAAGCTTCGCACAAGCGACATGAAGCAGACATCGGGTGATGATCTCGGGCAGGTGACCGAGCACTAGCGCTGCAGGGCTATGCCGCTGCCAGGGGCCCTGTGTTTGCACTGCCCCTGCAGCCTGGAATCCCGAGAGTCAAAGCCCTTCCGGCCGCGATAGACCGCGCAGCGGCCCCCAGATTTTAGCTTCGTATCTTACATCGCTGGGGCTTCTGGGCGGCCCATCACGGCTGGTCCGGCGCCCCGGCTAGGCCGCTCCCACAGGGTCCTCATACTGTTTGAACCGGCAGTAAACAGCATTCCCGATCAACGGTGGATTGACGCGTATAGGCATTTTTTGTTCTAGTGAAACCGGTTTCATCATGATCACAACAACCACAAGGTCCCATCATGAGCCCAGCACCCGCGCCAGCGCGCGACCGTGTCACCATCAGCGAGGTGGCCCGTGTCGCAGGTGTCTCCAAGGCCACCGTTTCCCGGTACATCGGAGGCGATCGCCAGTTGCTGGCCGATGCCACGGCCCAACGCCTGGGCGAGGTGATCGAGCAGCTTGGCTATCGGCCGAACCAGATGGCGCGCGGGCTCAAGCGCGGGCAGACACGACTGATCGGCATGCTGGTCGCCGATATTCTCAATCCCTATTCGGTCGCAGTCATGCACGGCGTGGAGACGGCTTGCCGCCAGCATGGCTACAGCCTTGTAGTGTGCAACACCAATCGCGATGACGAGCAAGAGCGCCACCATCTGCGCGCGTTGCAGTCCTACAACGTGGAAGGGCTGATCGTGAACACCCTGGGCCACCACCCAGGTGAGTTGCTTACCGTCATGCGTGACCTGCCCATCGTGCTGGTCGACCGGCAGTTACCTGAGATTAACGCCGATCTGGTCGGCCTGGACAACGCTCAAGCGATGCAGCAGGGTGTCGAGCATCTGCACGCTCGGGGTTACCGGGACATTCTCGCCGTCACCGAGCCGCTGGACGGTACCAGCTCGCGAGCCGAGCGGGTCCAGGCATTGACAGCCTGTGTCCAAAGCCGCGCCGACATGCAGTGCGAGGTCGTGCAGACCGGCCCGGGATTGTCACAAGCGCTCATCCGTTTCCTGGGCAGCAACGGCACCCGTCCCAAGGCACTTTTCACCCTCAACGGCGTTGCAACGCTGGCGGTCACCACCGCATTGCGCGAGGCCGGGCATGCGCTGTTCGGTAATGTTGGGGTGATCGCCTTGGACGACCTTGACTGGTACCCCTTGGTAGGCAACGGCATCACGGCCCTGGCGCAGCCCACCGAACGCATCGGCATGGCAGCGTTCGAGCACTTGCTCAGTCGCCTGCACGGTGAACAAGGCGCCGCCCGGCGCATCGATTTCAAAGCGTCGCTGATCATACGAGGTTCTACCCCCCTACGTTGAACATAACTGCGGCTAGCGGCCTATCCGCAATGCCTGACGTTCAAAAATGAAACCGGTTTCATAGGACAATAACAATGCATGCAAATCCTGTTTCCATCAGCCTGTCCAGCTACGGCGCAGACTTCGTCCGACAACGCGGCCAGGAGCAGTTCATCGATCTGCTGGCAAGCGCTGGGGCAAGCCGCGTTGAGTTACGTGAGGAATTGTTCTCATGCCAGCCCGACCCGACTGCCTTGGGTTCATTCATCGCCGGTGCAGGGCTGCAGTGCCTCTATTCCACACCGCTGGAGCTTTGGTGCGCAGAGGGTACGCCCGCGCCCGAACTGGGTGCCAAGCTGCGCATCGCCAAGGCACTTGGGGCTGTAGCGGTGAAGGTGTCTTTGGGGCATTACCGAGCTGGCGTCGACATGCAGGTATTGCGGGCGGTGCTACCCGAGGACGGCCCCGTGTTGCTGGTCGAGAACGACCAGACTGAGCACGGTGGGCGGATCGCGCCGCTCGTGGGCTTTTTCGAACAGGCACACGCGTGCGGCGTGCGGGTCGGCATGACGTTCGACATCGGCAACTGGCAGTGGCTGGACGAGCCGGTGCTGGAAGCCGCCAGCCTTCTTGGGCGATGGGTTGAGTATGTGCACTGCAAAGCAGTGACTCGCCATGGTGGTGGGCGACTGGCTGCCGCTGCACCTCAGGCGCCCGATCTTGAGCACTGGCAGCAGATCCTGGCCCATTTCACACCTGGGGTCATGCGTGCTGTGGAATACCCGCTGCTTGGCGAAGACTTGCTGACCGTGACGCGCAGCCACGTACATCAACTGTCCGCACTGGGTGCGCGCCACTGCGCACGGGAGCTGAGCCATGCCTGATCATGACGTGTTGTGCTTCGGCGAGACCATGGCCATGTTCGTGGCCGATGATGTGGGGGATCTTGCACAGGTCGGGCGTTTCGGCAAACGCATTGCCGGCGCCGACAGCAATGTCGCCATCGGCTTGTCGCGGCTTGGCTTTGGCGTGCGCTGGATCAGCCGGGTCGGCAACGACTCGCTGGGGCGCTTCGTACTCGACAGTTTGCGCGCAGAGGGGATCGACTGCGCGGATGTGCAGGTTGACCCAACGCATCCGACGGGTTTTCAACTGAAGGCGCGCTGCGATGACGGCAGTGACCCTGTCGTCGAGTATTTCCGGCGTGGCTCTGCAGCCAGCCACATGAGCGCTTCGATGCTGGATCCGGCCTGGTTGCGCGCGGGCCACCTGCACGTAACCGGCATTCCGCTGGCGCTGTCGGACGGCTGTCGGGGGCTTGCCCAGGCGTTGGTCAGCCAGATGCGCAAAGCCGGTCGCACCCTTTCATTCGACCCCAATCTGCGCCCGACGCTATGGCCCGACAAACAGCGCATGATCACCGAGATCAACGCCATTGCTGCCCAGGCCAATTGGGTGCTGCCGGGGCTGGAGGAGGGCCGCCTGCTCACGGGCAGGCAGACACCTGCCGAGATCGCCGGCTTTTACCTGGACCTTGGTGTGGACCTGGTGGTGATCAAGCTGGGCGAGGCGGGCGCCTACTACCGCAGTGCCAACGAGGAGGGCCAAGTCGCGGCCGTACCTGCGCCCTGCGTGGTCGATACCGTGGGCGCTGGCGATGCCTTCGCCGTCGGTGTGCTCAGCGCCTTGCTTGAAGGCCAGCCCGTCGAGCACGCCGTTGCCCGCGGCAATTGGTGCGGCAGCCGCGCGGTGCAGTCGCGCGGTGATATGGAGGGCTTGCCGCACCGGCAGGACCTGACGGCATACGAATCCCCACAAAACCCTGAAATACGCACGGCCTGAATCACCTGTCGCACAAAAACAACAAGCTCAGGAGAAACTCACCATGAAACGTACAAGCCTGGCGCCACGCCGCTGGTGGTACATCATCCCCATCGTGTTCGTCACCTACAGCCTTGCCTATCTGGACCGTGCCAACTACGGCTTCGCAGCCGCATCGGGCATGGCCGAAGACCTGCACATCACCCCTGTGCTGTCCTCGCTACTGGGTGCGCTGTTCTTTCTGGGCTACTTCTTCTTCCAGGTACCGGGGGCTATCTACGCCCAAAAGCGCAGCGTCAAGAAGCTCATTTTCGTCTGCCTGATCCTGTGGGGTGGGCTGGCCACGCTGACCGGCATGGTCAGCAACGTGTACATGCTGATTGGCATCCGTTTTCTGCTGGGTGTGGTAGAGGCGGCGGTGATGCCGGCCATGCTGGTCTACCTGTGCCACTGGTTCACCCGGGCGGAACGTTCGCGCGCCAATACCTTCCTGATGCTGGGCAATCCAGTGACCATCCTGTGGATGTCGGTGGTGTCCGGCTACCTGATCAAGCATTTCGACTGGCGCTGGATGTTCATCATCGAGGGTTTGCCGGCGGTCATCTGGGCGTTTTGCTGGTGGCGCCTGGTCGATGACCGGCCTGCGCAGGTTTCATGGCTGAGCGAGCAGGAGAAGAATGATCTGCAACAGGCGCTGGCGGCAGAGCAGCAGGGCATCAAGCCGGTCAAGAACTACCGAGAGGCGTTCCGCTCGCCGCAGGTGATCATTCTGTCACTGCAGTATTTCTGCTGGAGCATTGGCGTGTACGGTTTTGTGCTGTGGCTGCCCTCGATCCTCAAGCAGGCAGCCAACGTCGACATCGTCGAGGCCGGGTGGCTGGCCTCGGTACCCTACCTGGCAGCAGTGATCGCGATGGTGGGCGTCTCCTGGGCCTCCGATCGGATGCAACGGCGCAAGCGCTTCGTGTGGCCACCGCTGCTGGTGGCAGCGCTCGCGTTCTACGGCTCCTACGCTTTGGGGACCGAGCACTTCTGGCTGTCGTATGCACTGCTGGTGGTCGCCGGGGCCTGCATGTATGCCCCCTACGGCCCGTTTTTCGCGATCGTGCCCGAGATTCTGCCGGCCAACGTGGCCGGTGGCGCCATGGCCTTGATCAACAGCATGGGTGCGCTGGGCTCGTTCGGTGGTTCGTGGCTGGTGGGCTATCTCAACGGTGCCACGGGTAGCCCTGCGGCCTCGTACCTGTTCATGTGCGGCGCGCTGCTGTGCGCCGTCGCCCTGACCGCAGCGCTGAACAACTCAACCACCTCCGGGCGTGCCAAGACACCTTGCCTGCGCCCGGCCATCCCTTCCAGGAACCCGACATGAAAAAACGCATCGTGCTGTACAAGGCGTTGTCCCCCGACTTGCTCGCTCGCCTTCAGGCCGCGGCAGAGGTCACCACCGTCGACCTGGCCCGTCCCGATGGCATGGCGCGCTTGCGTGATGCGCTGCCTGGCGCCCACGGGGTGCTGGGCGCCAGTGTGCGCCTGGATGCCAGCCTGCTTGACCTGGCGCCCGAGCTCGAGGTCATTTCCAGTGTCTCGGTGGGCGTGGACAACTATGACATCGCCGACCTTGATCGACGCGGTATCGTGCTTACCAACACCCCCGATGTGTTGACCGAAACCACGGCCGACACCGGCTTCGCACTGATCCTGGCCACCGCCAGGCGGGTGGTGGAACTGGCCAACTGGGTACGCGACGGTCACTGGCGATCGGGCCTTGGTCCTGCGCAGTTCGGCAGCGACGTGCACGGCAAGACGCTGGGCATCGTCGGCATGGGACGGATCGGTGAGGCGCTGGCGCGGCGAGCGGCCGCTGGTTTCGGCATGCAGGTGATCTACCACAGCCAGCGACCCAAGCCTGACGTCGAGGCCCGCTACGGGGCCAGACGCTTTGCTCTGGACGAGCTATTGGCGCAGGCAGATTTCGTCTGCCTCACCGTCCCGTTGAGCGCAGCTACCGAAGGGCTGATCGGGCGCGGGGAGCTGGCGCTGATGAAGCCTGAGGCCATCCTGATCAATATCTCCCGAGGGCGGGTCGTGGACGAACAGGCATTGATCGATGCCCTTGAAACACGGCGCATCCGCGGCGCGGGCCTGGATGTATTCGTTCAGGAGCCATTGGCGGCCGACTCGCCTTTGCTCCGGCTGGACAACGTAGTGGCCACCCCGCACATAGGTTCGGCCACAGAAGAAACTCGGCAAGCGATGGCGCGTTGCGCCGTGGACAACCTGCTCGCCGCGCTGGCGGGTAGGCGCCCGGCCAACGCGGTCAATGGCTGATAAGCCGCCGCTGAGGGTGGTGGATCAACGGCAGTTGCCGGCTTTTCGGTAGCCCGCCGCCTGGGCTTCTACCTCGGTCGCGAACGCGACCTGGTTCTTGGGCGCGACCTGGTGATAGCCCGGGCACCCGGCAGCCAAGTGATACACGTGGCTGTTGCGGTTGCCCAGCACGGCGCCCACCGGGGCTTGGCTAGCGGCGGAGGTACGGACTGGCGCCGCCAATGACGGCTGAACGCCATCGCCCGTGGGTGTGTAGTTCAGCGTCCATTGGCGTTCGCCCGTGACGAACGGGTTGGCGTGGCCCATGATGGCGGAGATGCGTCGGTCGCGCTCTTTTTCCCAGGCTGAGACGGGGTGCTGGCGGTCCCATGCCATCAGCAGTTGTTGCTGTTGGCGCGACATGTTCAGGCGGTAGCGATCGAACATGTAGAACGTGGTACGGGCGACCAGGCCTTTGACCTCATCCCTTGGCTCAGCCGCGCGTTGGGCGAAATCCACCTTGGTCGTGCACTGGCCATACTCGCCTTGGTTGCCACTGACCATGCCGTAGTTGAAATTGCTGCGGTCACCGTTCACCTCACCCACGGCTGGGTAGAGGTTGAAGAGGTCGGCCTCCATGGCGCGGAACACCGGGTCGCTGTCCACGCAATGCTCCCGACCGCCGTTTTTCCAACACTGGCGTTGGTTACCGAAGGTATGGGCTGGCACGATGTGCTCCCACTCGGTGCGCTCGGCGCGGTTTTGCTGTTTTCGGGTCTGGTACCCACACGAAGCCGCGTCGATCCGTCCGCCTGACTTGCCTACCCATGTCCATTGGCAGCCGCAGTACAGTTCGCCCATGGCGCTCTTGCCTTGGTCCATGTAGACCTGCTGCTTTGCCACGACCTTGGCTTCAGCAAAGGTGGAGGGCGGATTAGCCCAGGTATAGCCACTTAGAATCAGCAGTAGATGAAGGGCGTAACGCAATGATTTCATGGGTAAACAGCACACAGATTACAGGGGCGTGCATTGTAGTACTTCTACCCAGAGCAGACAGCACACATTGACCACCACGTGTAGGAAAAGGGGTGGCCAATGGGTTTTATCGCACGCTGAGGCTACTTGAAACCGGTGACTGCATGGGGCACGTAGGGTGCTTCGAGTCGAGCGGTTTCCTCAGCCGTCAGGTGCAGGTCGATAGCGGCCAACGCGTCGTCCAGGTGCGCAGGCTTGGACGCACCTACGATGGGCGAGCTGACCCCTTGCTTACCCAGTACCCAGGCAAGCGCCACTTGCGCCATCGGCACGCCGCGTTCCTGGGCAATCTGTTCGACCACGTCGATGACCCGCCCGTCTTGTTCCTCGCTGTTTTCGAAGAATGACTGTCCGGACAGATCAGTGCGAGTCCGCTCGGTCTGCTGGCCATTGGGGCGTGTCAGGCGACCCCGTGCCATAGGGCTCCAGGGCATCAGCCCGACGCCCTGATCCAGGCACAGCGGAATCATTTCGCGCTCTTCCTCGCGGTACAGCAGGTTCAGGAAGTTCTGCATCGACACGAAACGGCTCCAGCCGTTGCTGGCGGCTACCTGTTGCGCCTTGGCAAATTGCCATGCGTACATCGACGAAGCGCCGATATAGCGCGCTTTGCCCGCCCTGACCACGTCGTTGAGCGCTTCCATGGTCTCTTCGATGGGCGTGGTGTAGTCCCAGCGATGGATCTGGTAAAGGTCGACGTAGTCGGTGCCCAAACGCGAGAGGCTGGCGTCGATACTGGTCATGATCGCCTTGCGCGACAGCCCTTGCTCGTTGGGACGGCTGGCGCCTTGCCACATGTTGGCTGGGTAGAAGACCTTGGTGGCGATCACCGTCTCGTCACGCCGGGTGAACTCCTTGAGCAGTTTGCCGAGGATCACCTCGGAAGTGCCCGCTGAATAGCTGTTGGCCGTGTCGAAAAAGTTGATGCCTTGCTCAACGGCGTGGCGAATGATAGGTCTGCTCGCTTCTTCGCCCAGTGTCCAGGGGTGCGTGCCGGCATCCGGCTCGCCGAAGGTCATGCAGCCCAGGCACAACCTGGAAATGTCCAACCCGGTGGTACCCAGTTTCACGTATTGCATCAGTGTGTCCTCGTCAGCCTTTGAATAGGTGCAGCGTACCCTTGTTGGCCATGCAGGCACATTCCCTGTTGCTGCAAGTGGGACATGCAGGAATTCACAAGCGCAACAGGGGCTTGACCTGCTGGTGCAGGAAGTCGGTCACTGCCTTTATGCGCGGCGTGGCGCGCACGTCTTCGTGCACCGCCAGCCAGATCTCGATGCTCATGGTCTGCTCAGGCAGCCCCACCACGATCAACCCTTGCTCATGGGCCATGAAGGCGGGCAGGCAAGCGATGCCGATCCCCCCGGCACAGGCCTGGGCCTGAATGCGCAGGTCGTTGCTCAGCAGGGCAAAGGGTTGCGCGCCCGCCTGGCGGTTGAGCCACTGCTGCTGCGGCGAATGGGCCTGGGAGGCGTCATAACCGATGTATCGCCGTGCCGAACCGCTGGCTTGGTAATCGGCACTGGCATACAAACGGTAATCCAGGTGACCGAGCAGACTGACCACCAGGGTGGGCTCGGTGGGCCGTGACAAGACGATGCTGATGTCGGCCTCGCGCCTGGCCAAGGATGCCCGGGACTTGCTGCCGACCAACCGCAGCCGCAGCTGCGGGTATTGCTGGTAGAGGTCCCCGAGGCGCCTGGCGATGATGCTGCCCAGCAGGGCGGGCGGCGCCGAAAGGACCACTTCACCTTCTACCGTCTGTTGACCGGCGCTGGCGAAGTGTTCGAGGGCGAAGGACGACGCGGCCATCTGGCCGGCCAACTCACCTACGCGTTCGCCTTCGTCGGTGAGTACATAGGCCCGTGCGCGGCGGTCGACCAGCTTCAGATTCAGCGAAGCTTCGAGGGAGGCGATCCGCCGAGCGACGGTGGCGTGGTCGACTGACAGAACCCTGGCGGCGGCAGACAGCGACCCGGTGGCGCAGAAAGTCGAGAAATGGCGTAGGTCTTCCCAATCGAACATGAGCAGGCTCGGCAGTGGTGGGTCTGAGAGGGGTTAGGTGGGGTTTAGGGTACTAGCCCGTGCCGGCAGTTTGGCAAGGCCCGCTTCTGGCAACGGGCTGTACTGGTGCGCCGGCCACGCCACCGCCAGGCACACCATCAGCGCGGTGCTCTCCTCTGTCTCAAGCGCCGCCTTTCATGCGCCGCGCCACCGCATAGAGTCCCAGGCCCAGCAGCGCCATGGCGGCGCCGATGTAGCCTGTACTGGTCCAGCCCAACCCCGCCGTGATAGCCATGCCACCCAGCCATGGGCCCAGGGCGTTGGCTAGGTTGAAGGCGGCATGGTTCGAGGCCGCTGCAAGGCTTGGGGCTTCGTGCGCGATGTCCATCAGGCGGATTTGCAAAGGCGCTGCCAGGGCGATCATGGTGCCCACCAGGCCAATGCCCAATAGCAGGCTCCACAGGTTCGCCGCGGCAAAGGTGAAGAACAGCAGGACCAACACTGACCACGCCAGCACCAGCCCCACGGCGCGGAACTGCAAGCGGTCGAATAATTTGCCGCCCACGATGTTGCCGACGATGCCGCCCAGGCCGAAGGCTGCCAGGCCGAACGGGATCCACTGGGGCGCCACGCGGGTCACCTCGAGCATGGTCGGGGCCAGGTAGCTGAACACGCAGAACATGCCGGCAAAGCCGATGGACGCAATGCCCAGCGCCATCCATACCTGGGGCAGGGTGAAGGCCTTGAGTTCCTTGCGCGGGTCACTGCGCACCTCATCATGACGCTGGGGCACAAAGCGCCACACCATCGCGATGGTGCAAACGGCGATCAGGCCGACCAACACGAACGCCGAACGCCAGCCGAAGTACTGGCCCAGAAAGGTGGCGATCGGGTTGCCCAGCAACATGGCCAGGGTAAGCCCCATCATGACCCGTGCCACGGCGCCCGCGCGCTGGTTGTTGGGCACCATGCTGGAGGCTACGACTGCGGCGATGCCGAAGTACGCGCCGTGGGGCAGGCCGCTGATGAAGCGAAACGCGATCAGACCGCCAAACGACGGTGCGAAGGCAGTGGCCAGGTTGCCCAGGGCGTACAGGGCCATCAGCATCAGCAGCATGTGCTTGCGCAGAACCTTGGCGCCCAGAATGGCCAAGGTGGGTGCGCCCACCATCACCCCTAGCGCATAAGCGCTGATGGCGTGACCGACCTGCGGTTCGCTCAAGTTGAGGTTGCTGGCGATATCCGGCATCAGACCCATGATGGCGAACTCGCCGGTACCAATGGCGAAGCTGCCCAATGCCATGGCGGCTTCCATTTTTACGACGGTACTTTTACCGGGCAGTGGGGAGGGTTCTAGAACAGACATCTGGCTCCTTGAAACATGCTGAAACGTTCAAGTGATGATAATGGAGACGCGAACGGTGCGTCGAGGCGCGCTGACTCACTAGCCGACCCAATTAACGAAGCTATGTGGGCGCAGACAGCGTCGAGCGAGCTGGAGTACAGATGTACTCCAGGCCGCTAGCGATCCAGATATTGACTCTGTCCGGCAAAATCGATGAAGCGCTGGCTGGCCAGCGACAAGTACTCACCCGAGCGCCAGCACAGCCGAAAACTCATCTGTTGGGCAGGCTCGAACGGCACGCCAACGATCCCTGGTGTTCTCAATTGCACTGAGCGCAGCAATGTGGCCACGCCCATGTTGTCCAGGGCGGCCTGGACCACCAACGAGACGAAATTGCTCTGCAATGCCACTTGGTAAGTGATGCCGTGTTCGGCAAAGAAGGCGTCAAGCAGCTGACGCTGTACGAATGTGCGGTCGAACACCACCATGTCAGTGTTGCGCAGATCTTCGGCGGTCAGGCTTGCCTTGCTGGCGTAGGGGTGATCCGGGTGCATGCAGGCCAGCATCTCATCGCTACCCAACAGGATCGACTCCTTGTCCGAGGGCACGCGGCGAGACTCGAGCAGCGCCAAGTCGATTTCCCGTTGTTCAAGGCGTTGGCCAATGTCTTCGGCGCTGCCCTCGAAAACCGTCATGGCGATGCCGGGATAAAGCCGGCGAAAGGCGTTCATCAGCCCGGGCACATAGTGCAGGCCGAACATGGGCGGGATCCCCAGCCTCACTTCGCCACGCTTGAGGTCGGCCATGTCGCGCAACGCCTGGCGGGCCACGTCCATCTCCCGCAACGCTGATGCGATGCGGGGCAGAAACTGCTCGCCTTCTACCGTCAGCACCACCTTGCGTGTGGTGCGGTTGAACAGACTGACGCCCAGTTCTTCTTCAAGACGCGTCACAGCCATGCTCAGCGCCGGCTGGGCGATGTGCAGGTGCTGAGCGGCCTTGGTGAAGCTGCCCTGGCGGACGATTTCAACGCAACAACGCAGCGCCTTGAGATTCATTTGAGGTATTCCGGAATTGATAACGTTTTGTGATGCTCAGCATCATAACAATATATTTACTATTATTAACGCCAAGGCCTACGATGCGCGGCACTGAGACATCCTGCAACATCTCAGTCACGCAGCCAGCCGGCTGCATCCTCCCTGGATCTTGAGGTAGTACATTAAATGGCCAAGGCCGCCGATGTCGTTGTGCAATGCCTGGAAAACGAAGGTGTCGAGTATGTGTTCGGCATTCCCGGTGAAGAAAACCTCGACCTGCTCGAATCCCTGCGCAAGTCGAAGATCAAGCTGGTACTGACCCGCCATGAACAGTCTGCAGGCTTCATGGCCGCCACCTACGGTCGGCTGACCGGCAAGACCGGCGTCAGCCTGTCCACCCTGGGCCCCGGCGCTACCAACTTGGTCACCGCCAGCGCCTATGCTTATCTCGGCGGCATGCCGATGATGATGATCACCGGGCAGAAGCCGATCAAGAAGTCCAAGCAGGGCCGTTTCCAGATCATCGACGTGTGCGGCATGATGGACCCCATCACCAAGTACACCCACCAGTTCGCCTCGGCCGACAACATCCCGGCCCGCATGCGCGAAGCCTTCCGCCTGGCCGAGGAAGAAAAGCCGGGTGCTGTGCACCTGGAACTGCCTGAAGACATCGCCGCCGAGCAGACCGATGCCCTGCCTATCCCGCGCAGCCTGCACCGTCGCCCGCTGGCCGAGCACGTGGCCATCGACGCAGCCGTGGAAAAATTGCAGAAAGCGCGCAGCCCGATTCTGGTGATCGGTGCCGGCGCCAACCGCAAGATGACCGCCAAGGTGCTCAAGCAGCTGATCGACAAGACCGGCATCCCGTTCATCACCACCCAGATGGGTAAGGGCGTGGTCGATGAGCGTCACCCACGCTTCCTGGGCAACGCGGCGTTGTCGTCCGGCGATTTCGTGCACCGTGCGATCGAGGCGGCCGACCTGATCATCAACATCGGTCACGATGTGATCGAGAAGCCACCGTTCTTCATGGTCCGTGGCGGCACCGAAGTCATCCACATCAGCTTCCGCTCCGCCGAAGTCGATGCCGTGTACTTCCCTCAGGTCGAAGTGATCGGTGACATCGCCAACGCCGTGTGGCAGATCAGCGAGCAACTGACCGACACCGCGCACTGGGACTTCACCCGCCTGATGGCGATTCGTGAAGCCAACGAGGCGCAGATCGCCGAAGGCGGCGACGACGACCGCTTCCCGGTCTACCCACAACGCCTGGTAGCCGACATCCGCCGCGTACTGCCTTCCGAGGGCATCGTGGCCCTGGACAATGGCATCTACAAGATCTGGTTCGCTCGTAACTACAAGGCTCACAAGCCCAACACGGTGCTGCTGGACAACGCCCTGGCGACCATGGGTGCCGGCTTGCCATCGGCCATGGCCTCGCATCTGGTCTACCCGGACCGCCCGGTGATCTCGGTATGCGGCGACGGCGGCTTCATGATGAACAGCCAGGAACTGGAAACCGCAGTGCGCTTAGGGATGCACATCACCGTGGTCATTCTGCGTGACGACGGCTACGGCATGATCCGCTGGAAGCAGGCCAACATGGGCTTCACCGACTTCGGCCTGGACTATGGCAACCCGGACTTCGTCAAGTACGCCGAAGCCTACGGCGCCACCGGCCACCGTGTCGAAAGCGCCGAGGGCCTGCTGCCCTTGCTGGAGCACTGCATCACCACCCCAGGCGTTCATGTGATCGACTGCCCGGTCGACTACAGCGAGAACGACCGCATTCTTAACAGCGAGCTGCGCGAGCGGGCGCTGGCGATCTGAAGCGTGCCCATACGCTGCGTCTGATCGCCGAGTCGATCATCCTGCTGCATTGACCAGCTGCAGCAGGATGCGTGGATGTGATCTCAGGCTGTGTACGGCGGCCGCAATGGCCGCCGTCTTGAGCGTCTTCAGTCCTGCGGTTCGAGCAGGCCACGAAGGCTCATCACGATGGTACTCATGTCATAAGGTTTGCGTGTGACCGGAATGTGCTTCAGGTGCGCGGGAATACTGATGCCATCGCCATAACCGGTTGCGAACAGGAAAGGGATGCGCCGACGCATCAATGCCTCGGCCACGGCAATGGACGTACCGCGCCCCAGGTTCACATCGAGAATGGCGGCTTCGGGTGAGTGCCGCTCCAAAACCTGCAAAGCTTCCTGCTCGGAACTGGCCGTGATGACATGCTCGATGTGGGCGTCGTTGAGAATTTGCTCGAGGCCGATGGCAATGACCAACTGATCCTCCAGGATCATCACGCTCAGGCCAGGTCGTGCGGCGAATGGATCAGAGGAATCGATCATGGGCGCGGCAGCAGCAGGTGCAGGCTCGGACTCGGCAACCGCCAGGTGCCTGGCTGGCAGCGTGAACAAGCCCTGCACCCCATCAGGGTAGTACTCCACGCTACTGGTACCGCCCAGATCGAACGGGATGCTGCGCTCGATGAGTACCGAGCCGAAGCCGCGGCGCCGGGGTACCTGCACCTGCGGGCCGCCGCTTTCCTGCCAGATGATGGCGCAGGCGCCTGCAGCATCGATCGCCCAGCTCACAGACAGCCGCCCCCCTGGACTCGACAGCGCACCGTACTTGGCCGCGTTGGTCGCCAGCTCGTGCAGCACCAGCGCCATCACCGAATAGGCCCTGGCATCGAGAATCACGTTGGGTCCTTGCATGACGATGTCGGCAATAGCCGTGCGGTAAGGCGACAATTCGGCATCGAGCAACATCGCCAGGCGCCCACCGCCATCACCCCGCACGACCTGGTCGTGGGCCAGCGACAGGGCCTGGATGCGGCCCTGCAAGGTGTTCACGTAACCCTTGAGCGTCTGGCCCTCGGCCGTGGGATGGGCAACCAGTGCGCCAATCAGCGACAGGATATTCTTGACCCTGTGGTTGAGCTCTTCGTTGAGCACCCGCTGGCGCACCTCGGCCTTGGAGCGTTCGCTGGCCAGCAGTTCGCTGTTGTGCAGCAACACCTCGACGATGGCCGTACGAATGGCGTCCCCGAACTGTCGATCCTGCTCCGTCCATGGCGCAGACTGCTGGTGCACAGTCTGTTTCCAGATGGAAAAACTCGTGCGCGGCGTCAGCCGGTCGCCCATCGCGCCACTGGTATAGGTCTTGTTGGGGTCGCCCGCCCAGTCGAGGGTCTGCGCCACCTCCTTGCGAAAGAACATGATGTAGTCTTGCGGGCGCTGCGAAATGGGGATGAGCAGCACGCCCGACACGTCGCTGAAGTAGGCCTGGGCCGCCGGATGGGCCAGTGAAAGGCTGTTCGATGCCCACGTCCTGGCTTCGGCCACGCTTTCGGCGAAGCGCAGCAGTTCAGGCACGCAAGCTCTAGGCGGAACGGTACCGGCACTCGACCAACGCCCTTGCAGGGAGATGCCGATGCCATCACACGGGATCAGCGACATCAGCCTTGGCAGCCGGTCTTCGAAGAAGCTGTGCATGTCGGCGGCATGGTTGGCATCGCGCAGCATCAGGTCGAGCGTGTCGTGCACCTGCACGGCCGCTTCGAGTTGTTGCCGGCTGCGCACTGTTTCGATGTGCAGGGCGAAGAACTCGCCAAACATCTCGGCCGCCACGCGTCGCCCCATGGTCAGGTTGCGTGGTGAGTAGTGATGGCAGGCGATCAACCCCCACAGCGCGCCATTGACGATGATCGAGATGGACATGGTGGCGCCCACGCCCATGTTCTGCAGGTATTCGCAGTGGATGGGAGACACGCTGCGCAGGTGGGCATAGGACAGGTCCAACGGCTCGCCCGAAGGGTCCAGCACAGGCTCCAGGGCCACCGCCTCGAACTGCACGTCAGGGATGACCCTGATCGGGTTGCGCAGGTACAAGGCGCGTGCCTGCTGCGGGATGTCCGATGCGGGAAAATACTGCCCCAGGAAGCTCTCGAGCGTGCTGCGCTTGGCCTCGGCAATCACTTTGCCGGCGCCATCGCTTCCCAGTTGGTAGATCATTACCCGATCGTAGCCCAGTACTGCACGCACAAAACGCGCGGCATCGCGGAACAGGCGGTCGGTCTGGTCGATTTCGCGCAGCTGCGCGATCAAAGTGCGCGCAAGCTCGATGGGTTCTGCAACTTTTTGGCCCGCAGGCTCGAACTCCAGGAGAGTGCTGCCCTTGAAGCGGTGCGCCGACACATCTACACGCCGGCCATCGGACAGGGCGACTGCAAAGCTCAACGCCGGGCGCGATCCTTCGCGGATACGGGCCAGGGCATTGCGCAAGGTATGGGCGAGTTCCCCGCCAATTACGTCATCGAGTTTACGGCCATTGAGCGGCAGCGTGACCCCCAGTGATTTCGGCGCATTGACCGAGTGACGCAGGACCACGGTTGCGGTGGCGTCGCAGGCCAGCAAGCAGCCATGGGGCTGGATGCTGCCGGGAATCTGAATGGGTTCGCGGTCGCAATTACTCAGGTTTACCTGTGGGTCGAGGGTCATTAGCCATGCCTGTAGATGATGTAAAGGCTGCCTGCGCGGCTGCCGCCGTCAGCCTATCAGCACACCCGCGTACGGCATAGCCAGTGAGTGCCCCGGATAGCAGTTTTGAGGGTGTCAGTCGTCTGCACGCGGTGCCAGCGCTTGTGTGTGACTGGCCTCGGTGGTTTCATGCGGCCCTTGATTTTGGAGGTACACGCACATGAGTCGCCCGCTTTTCATCGCCATGGACGGGCCGAAGGGTACTGGTAAGACCACGCTGCTTGAAGCACTCACCCAGGCGTTACGGGCCCGAGGCAACAAAGTGGTCAGGCTGTGCGAGGGCAACAATGATCCACAGCGCGCGCAGACCATGACGTTGGTCAATCAGCTGGCCAGGCAGCCTTCGCCAACGGTTGAGTGGCAGGTCTGCGAGCGATTGGCCGAAAGCCGCGCCTGGATCACCCGCCACGTACTGCCGCGTCAACCTGGCGACAGCATTGTCCTGATTGACCGTTGGTACCCATCGGACGCGGCGTTTCGCCGAAACGTGCCATTCGACCAGGTGTTGCGTTTGAACATCGAACGCGGCGTGCAGGTGCCTGACCTGCACATCGCGGTGCTCACCACGGCGCAAACGTCCTGGACGAGGGCTGCGTCCCGCCGTCGGGGCCTGGGCAGCACGGTCATCCATACCTTGGAGGAGCAGATGGCGAGTACCCAGGCGTTCAAGCACGCTGCACACGAGCACGGCTGGCTGCTTTGTCAAAATGAAGGCACCGTGGCGGACGCCGTCGATCAGTTGGTGGAGGCCGTCACGCCGCTGCTGCACGCCTGAACCCATCGTTCAGGCCACTGGGTTCAGAAGCCTTCCAACACGATCTTGCCCCTGGCCTTGCCGCTCTCGATGACCGCGTGCGCCCGTTTCAGGTTGCTCGCATTGATCGTCCCGAAATGTTCGCCCACCGTCGTCTTGAGCACACCGGTGTCGACCATTTCGCTGATGCGGTTGAGCAGTTGGTGCTGCTTGATCATGTCGTGCGTCTGATAGAGCGAACGGGTAAACATCAGCTCCCAGTGCAGCGACAAGGATTTGCGCTTGAGTGGGACCACATCCAGCTGCGCAGGGTCATCGATCAAGGCAAGCTGCCCTTGCGGGCGCAGTACCTCGATGAGTTGCTCAAGGTAAGTGTCGGTATGGGTCAGGCTGATCACGTGATCGACCGCTGCGACACCGTGTGCGCTGAGCTGGGCGGCCAGTGGGGCCGAGTGGTCGATCACCAGGTGCGCGCCCAAGTCCTTCACCCAGGCTTGCGTCTGGGCCCTGGAAGCCGTAGCGATCACGGTCAGCCCAGTCAACTGGCGGGCCAATTGCACCAGGATTGAACCCACTCCACCGGCAGCGCCGATGATGAGCAGGTGCTGACCCTGACCGCCGTTTTCTTCGAGGCGCAGGCGGTCGAACAGCAGCTCCCACGCAGTGATGGACGTCAATGGCAGCGCAGCGGCGCTGGCAGCATCCAGGCTAGATGGCTTGCGCCCAACGAGGCGCTCGTCCACCCGATGGAATTCGCTGTAGCAGCCGGGGCGGTCGATGGCGCCGGCGTAGAACACCTCATCCCCTGGTTGGAACAGGGTCACCTGCTCGCCCACTTCACGGACGATGCCGACCGCGTCCCAACCCAGCACTTGCGGCTGGTCACCGCCACGGCTGGCGCGAATCTTGGTGTCGACCGGGTTGACTGCGATGGCCTTGACTTCGACCAGCAGGTCTCGCGCACCGGGGGACGGTACGGGCAGGTCTGCATCATAGAGAGATTGAGGGTCTTGCAGGGGCAAGCCAGGCTGCGAGTAAACGACAGATTTCATGGGGGAGGGCCTTGGTTGAAAAGGTACCTGCCTAGGCTATTACTATCGATTGCGCAGAAAAACAGGCTTTAAGAATTAATACTTTCTTTTCAGGAGTGAAAACGCGTTGGTGCTCGATCCGTGAGCATTCAAACCAGAGGCCTGCAACAATTTGAAGTCGTGAAGCGCCCGGCTCAACGGCGATGGTCTGCGGGGCAGCCCTGAAAGGTGCATGCCGCAACGCTCGCCGTCGGGGAACCCCCAGGTTGTACGACCTTGGCGCGATCAGAAATCGACCGAGGCACTCAGAGACAGCGTACGTGGTGCACCGAGTACCAGGTAGTTCGAGCCTGGATACCCGCCAGCGGAGGCCCAATAGTCACGACCGGCCACGTTGTCCAGACGCGCACGCAGGGTGACGTCCTTCTCGTCTACCTTGAAGCCGTAGCGGGCCCCCAGGTCCAATCGCGTCCACGAAGGAATCTCGAGGTTGTTGGCGTTGTTGATGTATTGACGGCCGGTGTAGACCACGCGGCTGGTCAGGGTCAGGCCGTTCACACCCGGCACGTCCCATTCGCCGCCGATGTTGGCCTGGGTTTTAGGCACGCCGATGGCCTGGTTGCCGTCGTCCTGACCGTTCTGGGTCTTGCTGAGTTCGGCATCGAGCAGGGTGACGCCACCGAGCAGACGCACGCCGGGCGTCGGCTCACCGAACACCGACAACTCGATCCCGCGGTTGCGTTGTTCACCGCCATCTTTGAACACCTGATCCTCGACGATGCCGACCGGCTTGCGCGTCTCGAACACCGCCAGGCTGCCACCCAGGCCACCGCCGTCGTACTTCACGCCCACTTCGGTCTGTTTGGCCACGTAGGGCGCCAGTGAGGCGCCGGCATTGAGCACCGGGGCTCTGGAACCATCAGGCAGGGTAGTGGTGGCGCCGGCCGTATCGCCTTTGGTCAAGCCTTCGATGTAGTTGGCGTAAACCGAGAACTGCTCGTTGATCTGGTACACCGCGCCGGCAACGGGCGTGGTTTCATAGCGGTTGTACTTGGATGTCTTGTCGCCGGAATTGTAATCGTAACCTGTCACGTTGAGCCCTTGTCGACGGGCTCCCAGGGTGATCTGCAACTGATCGTTGAAGAACCCCAGGGTGTCGGCGATGGCCAGGCTCTGGGTACGGGTCCTGGCGGTCACATGCGGGTCGGACATGTCGCCGCTGAAACTGGTGTTGTCGGGTTTGGGCACGTAGACCGGGTCATAGAGATCGTTGGCGAAACCAGTGAAATTACCCGCCCAGGCATTACGGTCCTTGTTGTCGAACATCGAACCGGACAGCACCCATTGATGCGACACCGGACCTGTTTGCAAGGTGTAGCGCATGCCCACCTCACCGGTAGCCACTGTCTCTTCACGGTAATTATCGAAGCGCGTCGATCGGGTCACGCCGTTGGCGTCGGAGGAGGGGTTGGCCAGCACGTTCTTCTCTTCACCTTTGCGCATGCCGATGGCAGCCCAGGTGGTGAGCGCATCGGAGAGGTCATACTCGGCACGGAAGGTGCCGAATGTTTGCTTCTCCTTGGAGTACGTCCAGGGCTGGCCGTAGTTCTTGTCGGCATCCGGCGGGCTAGGTACGCGGCCTGTAGGGGTGACGCTGGGCAGCGGATTGTCGATGAAATGGTACTGGTGCCCAATGTCGGCCGAAAGCCGCAGGCGTTCGCCCTGGTAGTCCAGGCCCAGGGCGAACATGTCCAGGGAGCGGTCCTGGTCCTGTACCGACGTTTCCCCGTCGCGCTTGGCCACGTTCACGCGCACGCCAAAACGGTCCTGCTCCCCGAAGCGGCGCGCCACGTCAGCCGAAACGGTACCGAAGCCGCGATTTTCAACCCCAGCGGTCAAGCGGGTAAGGGGTTCGTTCGGGGCGCGTTTAGGCAGGATGTTGATGGCGCCGCCGATCCCGGTACCGCCGGGGGCGGCGCCATTAAGGAAGGCGTTGGCCCCGCGGAATACCTCGACCCGTTCGATGAACTCCGCTGCAACGTATTGACGCGGAAGCAGGCCATACAGGCCGTTATAGGCGATGTCGTCGGAATACAGCGGGAAGCCCCGCATGACATACAGTTCCTGGAAGTTGCCGAAACCACGGGCGACCCGCACGGAGGGGTCGTTCTGCAGTATGTCCGCCACGCTGTGCGCCTGCTGGTCCTGGATCAGCTGGTTGGTATAGGACGTGGATGTGAAGGGCGTTTCCATGTAGTCCTTGTTGCCCAGGATACCCACGCGCCCGCCCCGGGCCACTTGCCCCCCTTCATACTCAGGAACCAAGCCATCCTTGGAGGCGTCTGCGCTGGCCGAAACTGCGGTTTCTTCAAGCTCCAGGACCGCGCCAGTGGTACCGGCCGTATTCACAGGTTGTGCAACCGGCACCGGGATTTCCAGCGCGTTCTGAGCAAGTGCGAGCGGTGAGGCCACGCTTGCGACCAACCCCAGGGGCAACCAGACAACGGTGTGCAGCGCAGGCTTGCGGGCAAAATTCGGGAAGGGCATGTGAGAACCTGATCAAGGAATTGGGACGACAGGGAATTGGCGTGCTACAAAGCGCAGAATTATAGCGAGTGGGAATCGTTATCGCTAAGCTTTTGTTTGCAGCTCCAGCCCAAGTTGTAACCTGGCGCTTGCTCAACAACCTTGAGGGTCCGGACGGTTAACGGTTGCGCGTTGTCTGCAGGGCAGGTGACCAACTGCGATGACCGCAGCGCATGCAGGCAATCACGTCATGCAGCTGATGCTGCACTGGCAGGCCACAGCTAACGCAGCAATACAGGCCTGGAGACGGTGGAGAGTCGTATTCTGGACGGTGCTCGGGCGGCAGCACGGACAGGCCCGGTCGAGTGTCTTTGGCCTCGTAAAAATACAGGCTCAGTTCGCCGTCCGTCTCCAGCAAACCCAATCGCACCTGGCCAAGGTGCTCAACCCCTTGTTGACGCAGTTCCATGAACAACTCGTTGGAGGAGATGTTCAGGTTGCGCAACGAGTGAATTTCATATTGGCCGTCCTTGACGACGGTGATCGGGAGCCCGTCAATCCAGGCTTCGCACATCTTGCTGCGACGCATCACGTAGATCGTGCCGCGATACAGGAGCAGTAGCGTGACGAACACCAGGGCCACTGGTAACAATGGCACATCTTCGTAGAAGGTCACATCGCCTGCAGCAGAACCCAGGGTCAGGATGACGACGAGTTCGAAGCGCGAGAGCTGCTTGATGCCACGCCTGCCGCTGAACTTCAGAAACAGAAACACGGCGAGAAAGGCCGCAACCACGCGCATCATCACTTCCATCAGAAACGTGACGGGCAAGTCACCCAGCAGCATCCTTTGCAGATCGAATGACTCCATCGAGCGCCCTCCGTCGCCACCTTGTGATCAATTGACCTGAGTTCATTAACTACGGTTCAGCCTGGCCTTCGCCATGGGCCAGGCAAGGAAGGGGGCATTTCAGGAAGGGGGCTTGTCGAGCGGGCAAAAGAAAGCCCGCTGCTAGTCGGGCTTAAGTCTTTCTCATGGGGATGAGTTGATAATCCACTCGGCAACGTGAAAATTCGGTGAAATAAAAGTCCGCATTGTGTGGAGTGCTCATTTATGCGGCACAGGCGATGAACGGTCAGATCCTCAGGTAATTTCAGGACAGCCGTGCCCGGGGCCATTCCAAACTTCGGACCAGCGCCCGCAAGCGCTGCTTGTCCTCCTCCAACGGTAATGCCTGTTCGGCCCGCTTGAGCAACAGGTCCACATGCGTGATGCAAGCTTGGCCAAACCGATCGGGCGCGATCTGCGCCAGGCTCGCCAAGGCCTTCACCAGGCGGATGTCCACTTCCAGCAAGCCAGCACCGTCCCGTGCAATCAGGGTGAAGAAGTCATCGAACATGTCGTCGACTGTCAACCCGCGCACATGCACGTTCTGCCACTGGCCGTCGGTCGTGGTGTCGGGCGCTTGCCGTGCCCAGGTGGAAAAGCAGCGTACCCCACGGCCTATGACGTCAATGACCGTGCCAGAGTCGTTGGTCGCGGGAGACAATGCGCGTGAGGCGATCTCTGCCAGCACCGAGAGCCCGAAGCGCGGGTCCTGGCCATAGGTGCGCCGTGCACCGAGCGTTACTGCAGCCAGCACCTCATCTTCAAGGTCTGTGGTTTCGGCGGCCTGGCCTGCGCGGACGGCGCGCGCCAGCACCGTACCGTGGTGCACGAAGCTGCCCGGCAGCACCTCCAGGTAGATCACGGCATTGTGCTTGTCGGCTGCGTGGGCGAGGGCACTGACATCGACGTGTTGTACATAGCCGATGTCCTCGCAAAGGACTGGGATTGCCGACGGGGCAACCTGCGTTGCATCGGTGTAGGGCTGCGCACCCAGGTAAGGCCACTGCGCACGGCGCTTGAGCGCTGCAATGGCCGCGTCTTCCACCCGATCGATAGTTTCCCCAACGCGGCCAAGCTTGGACAAGTGGTCGATCCAGCGCAGCAGGGTGTACACGATCAGTACGATCATCACCAGGGTCACTGCAAACAGCACCACACGGCCCTGAGCGCCGTAAATGCCCGTACTCAGGGCAATGATGCCCACCAGGCTGAACAGGAAAGAGCCGATGAACGTCGCCAGGGCATTCTGAGTCGTGGCGTCCTCCATCACCAGGCTGGTCGCACGAGGCGTGACGCCGCTGCTGGCGGCGCTGTAGGCCGACACCATGGTGCTGAGCGAAAACGTGGTTACGGCCAGCATGCTGGAGGCGATGATGCCCAGGATTTTGTCGACCGAGTCGGCCCCGACTTTCGCCGGCAACGACGCTGGCACCATGTCGCGCAAGGCGATGGCCAGCAGCGCGGTGAGTACGCCGATCAGGGAAAACAGGCTGGCGCGAAACCACAGCCTTTTCGTCATTTGCGCAAGTGCCCAACGCCAGCGAGCGATCATGGTGGTTATTCTTCCTCAACAGATAGGCCGTATGCAGCTGGAGCGCTGCGGCATCGCCACGATTGAGTCCAAGTCCGTGCAGATAGTTTCGCGACCCTGGGTTCAGTTTTGCAATTGATACGGAACGACCGCGGCGCTGCGGCATCCTTATACAAGGCGCTGGATTTGTATAAGTGCGAGCGCTCGACATTTTCCATCAAGCCCGATGCAGGCCGCGCCTGCCGGATGGAGTACCTGCCATGAACCTAGAGCAACTGAAGCAACTGGCCACTGCCGGCACTGTCAATGAACTCGAATTGCTGTCGCTCGAAGGCGGCTTTTACGTCCTGCGTGCGTTGACGGCCGACGGGCCGCAGACGTTCAGCGATGCCCAAGGGCAGGCAGTGCGACTGCGGTCAATGACGGAGGTGCGCGAGCTGCTGGCCGATGTACCGCCTGTGCCGTGCATGCTGGTGCAGCATGTGGTGCATGACGAGATGTGCGGTCAGCGCGATGGCCCGCTGGCGCCGCTGCGCGTGCCCGTGACGCTAGCAGAGCAGTGGTAGTACCACCCGATGCAAAGGGTAGACGAGAGCCGCCTGCACGCTTGGCAGGCCCTGTCGCAGTTCTTCCTGGACACCGAACTGAGCGAGGCGAGCCTGGCGTGGGTGGCAAGTGTCATGACCCAGAGCCCCTATACACTCGATCAACTGCACAGCATCTTGTGGCATGAACTGTATCCGGCCTTGCAGTGGAATCTCAGGTCCATGGCCGGCGAGTGGGCAGGCTGGACGGACGAGTTCTTGATCGAACACGTCAGGGTGCGGTCGTTCGAGCCGGCAGTTCCGCGCAGCGGGGCGGTGGGTGATGAGATCGCCCGGTGCTGGGAACGGGCGCTGGCGAGACTCCGCGTTCAGGGGCTAGGCCGCCCCAAGTAACCGCAGCAGTTGCGCATGCTCCCAAGTGCTCATCAACGCCACCGGGTTGGTGCCGTAAGGGTGGTGAGTATCGAACTGGTAAGCACGGCCATCGGGGCTGGAGCAGCGGATGCAGTGATCCAGCGCACCCTCCTCATTGCAAAAGGTAAGCATCCACCCGTCCGCTTGCACAGTCATGGACCCACACGCCATTTCCGCCCAGCGTGGCTCGCTCACACGCTGTAAATCCCGAATCCCGAGGGCGATATCACGCAGTATCTGGTAGACCTCTCGAGGTGCAAGCGAAGGTGTCGCCACGCTGATTGTCCATTATCGATTGAGTTGAAAGTCAGTCGGCACAGGGTACCTGATCCAGCCGGTAGGCTTGGAGACTATGACACCTGCTATGTGCAGGACGCCTTTTTTTGATAGCCTCCTATCTTTTTGGAGGAATTGTATGACAGCCGATAGCCGAGCAAAACTGGTCGCTCGCTATGGTACCGAAGAGGTATCGCCGCTTAGCCAATGCAATGCCGTGATCGAGCAGTTGCTCGACCATCGCAGCGTCCGTGCATTTGCGGACCGACCGCTGCCTGAGGGGACGTTGGACGCCTTGATCGCCGCTGCTCAATCTGCGTCTACGTCCTCCAACCTTCAGGTCTGGAGCGTGGTGGCCGTTCAGGATCCCGGCCGCAAGCAGCGGTTGTCGGCTCTGGCAGGCAATCAGGCTTACATCCACCAAGCGCCGCTGTTTCTCGTCTGGCTTGCCGACTTGTCACGGGTGTCGCGCATTGGCGAGCAGCATGACGTGGCGCTCGAAGCACTGCCTTACCTGGAAAGCTTGTTGCTAGGCACCATCGATGCGGCCCTCGCAGCGCAGAATGCGGTCGTCGCCTTGGAGTCTCTGGGACTTGGGAGCGTTTACATCGGCGGTATTCGTAACGACATCGAAGGGGTGGCCGCGGAGTTGGACGTGCCCGCGCATGCCTATCCCGTGTTTGGGTTGTGTGTCGGCTATCCCTCTGCCGACCGGCCCGCCAAGGTCAAGCCGCGGCTACCGCAGGAGGCCGTCCTGCATCATGAGACGTACTCGACCGCTCAGGAGCAGAGCTTGCTGGCCCGTTACGACGAGCGCCTGGGGGCGTTCTACCAACGTGAAGGCATGAAGGCGTCGGGGTGGTCGGAGCAGGTCGTCAGCCGGCTGCGAAGCGTTGCCAGCTTGCATGGGCGAGAGGCTCTGCACGATGAGTTGAAGCGGATGGGGTTTGGGTTGCGGTGAGGCGGCATTCACCGACCGATCACTGCGCATCTTTGTTTTGGAAAACCTCATGAATAGCTATCTGCAAGAAGTCGTGGACTTGCACCAACTGATCGAAGCACGGTTTGCCCGGGGCGAGGGGTCGTTGGAAGCGATGATGGAGCACTTCGTACCAAGTTTCTCGATGGTTTCACCCGCAGGGCTGCAATTCGGGCTGCAGGATGTGGAGCAGCTTTTTGAGCGGAACACGGGTAGTCAGCCGGGGCTGAGCATCGAGCTCAGGGACTTGAAAACCCTGCATCAATGGGCCGATGGGGCGATGGTCAGCTATCGGGAGATACACAGAGCCGAGGGTAAGGACGAGACGGTACGGGTATCGACGGCACTGTTGGTGCTGGAGGCGGGGCGGGTTAAATGGCGTCATTTGCATGAGACCTGGGCGGTATGAGTGCTCGGCTAAGCGGCTAAGTTCGCTTACCTGGGGCGTCTTGATATCGTGATCGGCGGCCGCTGGCCATTTATGGAATGCTCAAAGAGGTCAGCGGCAGTAGAGTGCTAGCTGCCGCTTTGTCTGGTGCCATTGCAGTCTCTCACCAGGGCGGATCCGATTAATCGAGATAGCGTCTAACGCGTTTAGCGAGCATGTAATCAGCAGCATCCTTCGCTGGAACAACAGCCATCAGCATCAAGCCCCCAGCGGATCCAAGGCCAATCAGCACGGCCCGAAGCTCGCCAGTGAACAATGACGACACGAAAAAAAGTATGGCTATGACGCATAAGCTGACGGCCATAGCCACTCCAGCCCGGGCGATGACACGGTCAGTTTGAGTAATCGCCACCTTGAAACTGTCATTTGCAGGGTCTCGAGAAACGAACTTTGATAGGCTACGCAGCTGTGCGTGACTCCAGCGTCCAGTGCTGGCCAGTTTGAGCAGGTACTCCATCAATGAGCGGCTGGCGCTGATGCCAGAGGCCAATCGGAACGCTTCGATATCGAGCGCTTCATCCAGATATCGAGTTAGCTCCTCATTGCAAGCCTCTGACCTCGCGTTCTTGAGTCGAGCCATGCGCTTGCGAACAAAATATTTGTCATGCCAATCCCAAACTTTTGTTAGCCGATTAACCCACTTGGCGCCTTGGTAAAGTATCGACGCAACTGCGATCAACCAAGAAGCGCCGCTGCTAAAAAAGGCGCGCAACTCTTCAAAGACTTCCATTTCTCTGCTTACTCCAAATGTGCGAGCACGGCATTGTGCCAGCGTTGGACCTTATTTTGTTCACGAATCGTCCTGTCGCCGGGACTCAGCGCGGCGCTGACTTACAAATCGCTCAGCTGTACACCGAGGTAAACGTGGCTCGGGGTCTAGAGTTACTGGAGAATGCGCTAGAGGCGTGTGTGATCTCAGGTGCTCGCCTCGGTTTGTCACTAACAATGATGGCGCTCAAAGAGCGTGAGCGCTGGGGGCAGGGCGCGTGTCCCTGGAGACAGTTTCCGACTGACCTTTCCCAAGGGCCAAGCATCGGATATTCAAGTAGCGTTATTTCGGTGCGTGGCCGTCGCTGTGATAATGCGCTCAATCATAAGGGCCTCCTCATGCTGACCATCTCCAATTCCGTACAACTGCCGGACGCTGAAATCGAACTGACCTACGTACGCGCCCAGGGCGCGGGTGGGCAGAACGTCAACAAGGTGTCGAGCGCTGTGCACTTGCGATTCGACATTCCCGCATCTTCATTGCCTGAGTTCTACAAAGGCCGACTGCTGGCATTACGAGACAGCCGGATCACCAGCGACGGCGTCTTGATCATCAAGGCTCAGCAGTACCGCACTCAGGAGCAGAACCGAAATGACGCGTTGACGCGTCTGGCCGAATTGATCGCGAGTGCAGGCAAGGTCGAGAAAAAGCGTCGGCCTACCAAGCCCACGCTCGGCTCCAAAACGCGCCGCCTGGAGGGGAAGGCCAGGCGTAGCGGTATCAAAGCGGGCAGAGGGAAGGTGAAGGTTTAGTTTGGATAGCTCGCATAGCCGAGTTTCAGAGCCGGGTTAAAACGGAGTTTGCGCATGGCCAAGCGCCTGGGTGGTTGGATTTTCTGAAGGACGGATGATGGGCATGAGCAATGCTATCCCGTGTCCTAACTGCACCCGCTTCGAGCACTTTCAGATGGCCAAGCACTCGCTGATCAGGCCGCAAGCCAAGGCGCACATGCAAAAAGCGTTGCAAGTGGAGAGTGCCCGCTTATCCAAACTTTTCATGCCTCGGCCGCTCATGGAGGCAAGACCGCCGGGAATCCAAACCTTGCTCGATGCCGATGAAAATCTCATCGAGCATATCTGAATAGCGCTCTGACGAAGCTTTTTTCTTCCACATATCGTGCGCGGTGATATGCCCCACCCCGGCATAGGGCGCTCACAGCTGGACGCCTCTGTGATACTGCCATCTTGGTGAAGATGAGCATGGCGTCCGCTGTGCTGGCAACCGCTCAGCCTTACTCGCCGCTTGGGATCTATAAGGGTATTTCCAGCTGCGTTTGACCTCGGCACAGATTGCGCCGCGGTTCCCTCAGGGGCAGCTTTTCGCAGGCACTGGACCGAGCGCAATCACACCATGCTAACCCTGCTGGCGATTGATCGTAATACCCATCGTAGGCGAGCAAGTTGAGCAGCACATGAGAGCTCTGGCAGGATCATGATGCTTTACATACATTGCGTATGATAATAGGGTGATAATCATACGCGATGTATGTAAGCGTGCGCTGGCGCATGACTGCGCGAGGGCCTTTTCGATAAGGAGAGTCGAATATGTTCAGTTCCTACCGCGAGTTGTTCCAGGCCAAAGGGGCCATGGGCTTTGCCCTGGCTGGCCTGTTGGCTCGGTTACCATTGCCCATGACCGGTATCGGAATTATCACCATGCTGTCTCAGATTTCCGGCAGTTACGGCTTGGCCGGTGCAGTGGCAGCCACTTTCGTGCTGACCTATGCACTGATGTCGCCACAGATCTCGCGCTTGGTCGACCGCCACGGCCAGCGTCGGGTGTTGCCAGCTGCCGCTGCGTTCAGCGTACTGGGCATCCTCTGGCTGCTGGCTTGCAGCTACTGGCGACTGGTGGAGTGGATGCTGTTCGTCGGCGCCGCGCTTGCCGGCTTCATGCCGAGCATGTCCGCGATGGTGCGCGCGCGCTGGACCACAATCTACCGAGGCAAATCGCAATTGCAGACTGCCTATTCTCTTGAAACGGTTCTCGACGAGGTCACGTTCATCGCCGGACCACCGATTTCGGTAGGTCTGAGCGTGGCGGTACTGCCGCAGGCCGGGCCATTGGCTGCCGCTGTGCTCTTGGCCATCGGCGTATTCGCCTTGGCGATACAAGTCAGCACCGAACCGCCTGTCGAAGCACACGATGTAGCCGGGCAGGGCAGCGAATCGGTGTTCAGACTGGCTGACGTGCGTCTGCTGGCTTTGCTGATGGTCGCCATGGGCGTAATCGTGGGTACCGTCGACATCGTGAGCGTGGCCTTCGCCGAGCAGATGGGCATGCCTGCCGCAGCCAGTGTGGTGCTGTCGTGCTATGCCATCGGTTCTTGCGCCGCCGGGCTGATGTTCGGTGCACTGAAACTCGAGACACCGCTACACAAACTGCTACTGCTAGGCGGCCTGGCTACCGCAGCCACAACTTTGCCGCTGCTGCTGGCGGGAAACATCATCGGGCTGGCTGGCGCCGTGTTGGTCGCGGGCCTGTTTTTCGCCCCAACCATGATCGTGGCAATGTCGCTGGTAGAACGCATCGTGCCCGAACGTAAGCTTACCGAAGGGATGACCTGGCTGCTCGCCGGCTTGAACGTTGGTGTGGCCGGGGGCGCCGCGGCATCGGGTCAGGCGGTCGATGCGTTGGGCGCCAAGGCCGGATTCAACGTCGCCTTGGCCGCAGGGGCCGCTGTCCTTCTGGTCGCGCTATGGAGCTTCCAGCGCATGCGCGTCCGGGCTCAGCAGGCCTCATTTTCGGTTTGAATGTCTTCAATCGAGCAGTTTGTGGCCTGCTTTCGGTCAAGTGGGCGCGCGGCTAGGCTAAAGGCTTGAATGAGCCCAGTCTGTCCAGGACAATTCGTGCTATCAGCCTGCATACGTTTACACCCGATCATGCCATTGGCGAGAAGGAATAGTTGAATGGTCCGTCGCACCCGCGCCGCGATGCAAGAAACCCGCGCACTGTTATTGGCAACCGCCCGCCAGATGTTCACCGAAGTAGGGTATGCACACACCTCTATGGATGACTTGACCGCACGGGCAGGCTTGACCAGAGGGGCGTTGTATCATCACTTCGGTGATAAGAAGGGTTTGCTTGCAGCGGTGGTAGAGCAGCTCGATGCGGAGATGGACGTGCGGCTGCGTGCGATTACCGACACTGCTGAGGATGACTGGGAAGGTTTTCGCCAGCGTTGTCGAGCCTATCTGGAAATGGCGCTGGAACCTGAGATTCAGCGTATCGTACTGCGCGACGCCAGAGCAGTATTTGGGGGTGGCTCGCCAGAGGCGCAACGACATTGCATGGAGTCTTTACGCCAGTTGATCGAACGGCTGGTACTGCAAGGCGTATTCATCGACATCCACGCCCAGGCGCTAGCCGCTTTGATATATGGCAGTTTGGCGGATGCGACGGTGTGGATCGCAGAGACAGAGGAGGGCGAACAGCGACTGGCGCAGGCGACTCAAGCGTTCGAGTCGCTGTTGCGCGGGGTCTTGAAATAACGCTTAGACCCATGGCCACTCCAAAACGCGTCGCCTGGAGGGAACGTCCAGGCGTCGCAGTATCAAGGCCGGTGGCGTTCAAGCTTATGTTCGCTGCCAGCGGCAAGGCATGTTCAATACTGGTCGGAGCGCACCCATTTACCTATACCCACGTTTCTCCAGGTGGGCGCTACAGCACTGGAGAGTGCGCCTGAGCGCGTTCGGGATGTATCAACGTTGTCAATGTCTGCGAAAGACACCGTTACGCGCTGGTCTTTGTAATTCAAACTCCTGAGCACGAATGTGCCGTTTTTCTCATCGATGCTCTCCAATATGCCTTGAGCCGCTAGTGGATTTCCGCCTCCCGTGGTTGTCTTGCGCCAGACCAAGAGATAGCGATTGAGCGACTGCTTGAGCTCAGCTGTGACCTGGGCACGCATGACATGATCGTTGACATAGGCTTCACATGCTTGTTGCACAGGGCGGGTAATGTTCCTGATTTGCCGCTCACGGTCGTAGAAATCCTGATAAGGATCTGCCTTGGACGACGCTGAATCGTAGATCACATTTCGGCGACGCAGGTGCTCAGAGATATCACGTGAAGCCAGCTCGGCCGCTGCAGCGTCAGCAATGGCGTCAGTGCCATTTTCACCTGATGTTGCTGTGCTTGCATCATGGGTCACTGATTCAAGGGCTTTGTCCAAGGTACTCGCGGCCGCGTCTTGCATCTTGTAACAGGCTCCACAGGCAGCTTCGTAGGCGATGAAGGCAGCTTCATGAGCATTTTCATCATCGTTCACCAACGCTGCATCCAGTGCTTTACGAGCTTTGTCTCGGGCAACGATAGGCGCGCCCAGTTCAAGAGCGGCAACAAAAACGCCCCAGACAAGCGCGTATACCTGGGCATCCCGCAGCGCTCGCACGACATCCGGAGCCGTGGCGACATGCTTGTTTTCAGTGATGACAGCGAGCCGTTGTTGCACCGAGTCATAGGTTTGGCAATCACGAATACTTGAGAACAGCGCATCCAGTTCTGTAGCCATAGTCCGAATCCTTGTGACCGTGGGGTGGGAGTGTGCCGAAACTTCCGTTTGCTGGCGCGCCTATGTTCAGGCTGGGGCTCGAAAGGCTGCTACTGGCATTTGTGAGAGTTGTAGTGGTCAACTCATCCCGGACACGGTTTTGAGTTTTTCTTCTGCTTTCGCTGGAGCTAGTCCATCGTTGAACTGATGAGGCCGGATCCAGTTGTAATGGCCCATTAGGTATTGGCCAATGTCT